>ENA-UONX01000213-UONX01000213.1-human-gut-metagenome-genome-assembly--contig:-P74old-NODE-213-length-90705-cov-26.417441_pt1 | contig 90705 bp, 95 predicted proteins | sample MGYA00242466_ERZ724013 | MGnify/ENA metagenome assembly ERZ724013 | reverse complement strand
GCGGATTCGGGTCTTTCACCCTTTAGATACGTGCGCCGCCGGGCGCACTCAAAAAGACTGCCCGCTCCGCGCAGACAGTCTTTCTTCTATTCGCCATCAGTTCCCTATCAGTAATGGCACTCCGCCATCTGAATCCTCACATACATCAGCACATTCGCCAGAAACTCGCAGCTCGTCGGGCGCGGCTCGTGCGGCGCGGGACTCCGCCCCATCAACGCGCAGTACACAGGTATGTTCTGCTCCTGCCACGTCTGGTTGACCGCCGTGCGAATCGCCTGATCCACCCCGATGGGCGTGGTGTTGCACTGCTTCGCGACCACCGGGTACACCTCGCCCGTCACCAGTCGCGTCTCAAACGGGCGATTCACCAGCAGCAGCAGCGTTTCCACCAGATAGTTGAACCCCGACAGCCGCGCTGGAACACCCAGACACCGCAGCAGGCTGGCGATATACCACCGCATCGGCGTACCCGGCCTCGGCACAGGTAGCGGCGGCAGTTGATTTTCGGGCGGGCGAGGGGCAAGCTGAGCGCTGGTGGACATCTGGACGAGCGGAATCGCCTGCTGTAGGGGAAAGCCCTGTAAATCAGAAGCCACGATGTAGTACGTCGGCGCGACGTTCACAGGCACGCTTGCCTCACTGCGGCTCTTCACGATTCGGTAGGGTTTGGTATCAAAAGCAGGGTATTTCGCATCATCCACAGGAAAAACCTCCTTAGCAAAGCGTCAGTGTCAGAAAATGGTTATTATAATCAATACACGATACCCTTCACGCATACCATGATTGAAAAACGGCCTTCCAGCGCTGCATCCTGACGCCTAAACTGCACCACTGGAAGTTCTCGTATGCCTATTTTAGCACATTTTGCAGGAAAAGAAAAGTAGCATGTGTTATCTTTCGACATATTTCGCGCAAAAATACAGCGAAAACACAAAAGAAGTTGGAATTTACAAAAACACTACATAGGCAATCGTGTATTGCAAGGGGATATTACATGCCGGGTAAATTACAGGTGGAATCAGCGCATCAAAAAGCAGACTTTTTCTTCGGGTTTCCGCACTTCTGTCGCCCGCCCATCGGAATTTCCATTCCTTCCGCCGTGGGGTGCAGACGTATTATAGCGCACAGACGCGAACGGCAGGAAGGAACGCTTGCGCCGCTGCACACGCAAGTTTTTTCCCTTGCCCGTTCTCGCATAGCAAAGCCATGTGAGCTGTTGCCAATCTGTATTTGTGCTCCCCTTTTGTGCCATGAAGAATCCTTCTTCGTTTGCCATTGAAAACGAAGCGGGTGGAAATTTTTCAAAACAAAGCAGCTCTGCCGACTTTCTTCTTTCCGAAAATCAGCAGAGCCGCGGGGATGTGCAATTTATGTTCTTTCCCTCATTCCGCCAGCTGCACAATCGCGCCAAGCAGCCCCGGCCCGGTGTGAATCGCCAGTGCGGGACTGACCGGGCTGATGAAGCTCGACACCACGTCGAGCCGCTCCATCAGGCGGTCGCGGAGTTTCACGGCATCGTCATACGCCGCGCCATGCACCACCGCCAGACGCACCTTGTGACCCTGATAGCGGCGGATGATCTCGTCCACCATCGCCGTCAGCGCGTTGGAGAAGCCGCGCGCCTTGCACAGCGTGTTGTAGACGCCCTCGTCGTTCACGTAGATGACCGGCTTGATTTGCAGCAGCGAGCCGATTGCGCCCTCAACGCGCCCGATGCGCCCGCCCTTGCGCAGGAACTCGAGCGTGCGGATGACGAATGCGCCCATCTGATGTTCGCGGCGTTTCTCCAGCAGCGCGATGGTATCCTCCACCGACATGCCGTTTTGCAGCGATTCCGCCGCTTCCAGCACCAGCAGCCCCAGCCCGCAGGAGAGCGTTTTGGAGTCGAAAACATGAATTTTCATGTCCTCAAAGTCCTCCGCAAGCAGGGAGACCATGTTGAACGTTCCGGACAGACTGCCGCTGATGGACAGGTGCAGGATGCTCGTTGCGCCCTCGTCGTGCAGGGTGCGGTAGAGGTTGCTGACATCCTCCGGCAGCGGCAGGGATGTTTTCGGTACTTCCCGCTGAAGCAAATCATAAAGCTGCTCCTGCGTGATTTCGAGCCGGTCGCGGAACTCCCCCTGACTGGTCGCTACACGCAGCGCAACTGTGCGAATACCATATTGACTGAGCTGTTCATCCGACAGATCGCAGGACGTATCCGTCACCAATGCAACCCGTTCGTTTCCAATCTGGAACACGGAATATCAGCCTCCTTCCGTCTGCCGTTATTATACCACAGCTTTGCGCTTTCATCAAGCGAAGCAATCTTGTTTTTCAATTCGGTAACACTTTATCGTTGCAGGGAGAATCGTCACTTTTGAGGCTTCAAGCAAAATGGCTTACGCTTCCTCAATCGTGCAGCCGCCGATGAACTCACGCAGCAGGCTCAGCGGGGGGATTTCCGCCAGCACGCCCTCGTCAATATCCGGGAAGTAGTTCAGCGTCTTAATCAGCCGGCGCGCAGCCAGATAGTTCTCATTCTCCGGCGGAATCGCCTTCAAGAGGTCGTAGGCATAGTGCCGCAGGACAGGCAGCTCGTAGTGCAGGGCGGTGTTGAACATGCGGTCGGCGTTCTCCTGATAGGGGAAAATCCACGTTTCTTCGCCGTGGCGGACACTGGGCCACATCGAAAGCGTGTTGTTCGGCGGCGTCGCGCGGAACTGCATGTCGCGCACAATGCGGCGCAGCAGACGGACATCCGTCGTGCGGATGCGGTTGTGGTCGTCAAGGTTCAAGCATGTCAGGGCGCTGACGAACACGCGGTAGATGGCTTCCGTGTGCAGCCCCTCGGACAGCGCCGGATTCAGCCCGTGGATGCCCTCGATAACCATCACTTGCCCTTCCCGCAGGCGAACTGGCGTGCCGCCCGGATTGCGCTTGCCGAGTTTGAAGGAGAACGTTGGCAGCAGGACCTCGCGCCCATCCAGCAATTCCGCCAAATGCTGGCGGAAGAGCGGCACATCCAGCGTGCTGATGGCTTCGAGGTCGAGCGTGCCGTCCTCTTGCAGCGGGATGCTGTCGCGGTCAAGATAGTAGTTATCCAGCGAAATCACCAGCGGCTGAAGTCCGATAACGTTCAGGTGGAGTGCCAATCGCTGGGCGAACGTTGTCTTGCCGGACGAAGACGGCCCGGCAACCAGCACGATTTTCTTGTGCTGGATGGCAATATCCGCCGCAATGTCGGCAATCGCCTTGTCGTGCAGCGCTTCATTCAGGCGGATGAAGTGGCGGAAGCGGTGTCCCTCCATCATTTCCGCGACGTCGGCGGCGTTGTTGACGCCCAGCAGCGCGCACCACCTCGTCGATTGGTCAAACACTGCCAGATGCCCCGCGCGATGCACATACGGCGCGGCTTTCTCCGGGTGATTGGCTGCCGGCAGACGCAGAACGATGCCGCGGTCGGGCAGCCAAGTGAGTTCAAAGACCTGCGTCATGCCCGTGCGCGTCGCCATTGCGCCGTAGAAATATTCCCACATACCGTCCAGCCCGTACATATGGAAGAACGGCGTTGTTCGGCGGGAGAGCAGCGTGACTTTATCCGCCTGTCCTTGCGCGTCGAAGTAGGCAATGGCGTCGTCGAGCGTCCATTCTTTCTTCTCAAATGGCAGATTCTGCGCCGCGAGAGCGTGCATCTGCCGGGCGATGGCGCGCGTCTCCTCCTCCGTGATGGCGTGACCGGGCATTCGCAGCAGCACGCCACCGCTGACGCTATACTCAATGCGGACGCGCTGACCGGGCAGGATGCGGTTCGTCGCCGCAAGCAGAAGGAAGCGCACCGAGCGCTCATAGATGCGCCGACCTTCCTCCGTGTGCATGGTGAGCAGGTAGAGCAGCCCCGGCTGGGTGACGGGTGCGTTCATTTCCAGCACACGTCCGCCCTGCTGGACGGCCAGCACGCCTTCGCGGCTGACACCGAGCTTTATCAGGCACTGTTCAACGGTCATGCCCTGTTCGAGTTCCATTTTCTTATCTTCACAAGCAATCAACATTCTTTGATTCACCTCGTTTCGCCAGAGGCGCTGCCTCTGGACTCCGCCAAAGGGTCTTCGACCCTCTGGACTCCCTTTCGCGCGATTGAGTTGCGCGCATTTTCATACTGCTTTCGCGTGTTGCGCAGGGGTTTCGCCTCTGCGGAGGCGACAAGGGGGCTTTGCGGTCGCCCTTTGGAAACCTTCGGTGCACTCCCATGTTACATGATTTTTATTGGAAGTTTTTTAGTTAGTGTACCTTTCGTTCTTCCAAGTAACAATACGATTCAAGCAACATGGGAGGTGACGGCCGAAGGGGTCAAGGGGGCGACCGGAAAGCCCCCTTGCGCGCCCGCGGGCGCGTCCCCCTGCAACAAGAATATACAAGCCGCTTATAACCCGCAAAGAGGGGCTGTCGGGGAATCTTCACCGCGAATAAATCCCCGTGAGGATTTCCCGAATGTACGCCTCCCGGTGCGGGAGGTGCACATCCCTGCGTGCAACCTCTGCCGCGGCTTCATTATCATATGGCACAGAAATCACCGACATCAGCAGAACACCCGGTTCACGCGAGCCAAAATCCCCCTCGACAATCACCGCGTGGGCTTTCGGGACACCCATGCTGTTGCCAACGCTGCCCGTGTTGACGATGTAGCCCACATCCAGCGTCCGCAGGAACGGACGGTGACTGTCGGCAAAAACTACGCCGCCGTAAACTTTGCCATTCGCTGTGAAAGGCTGTGCCAGAACGCTCTTGTCGTGCTGCACAAGCATCAAGTCCGTCACAGGGCGGCCGTGGAAAAAGCGAAAATGCGTGCCGCTAATCCACTCGTCCATGTCCAGCGGAAGCGTGTTCAGCCAGTTCATGCGCTCTTCGCCCAGCTGATCCCAGAAATAGTTATCCGCGGCGAAGCGCTTGCCGCCGATGCCATAATCCCAGTTGCCGCCGACGAAGCGGGTGCAGTTTGCCCGCACCCAGTCGCATGTCTCGCGCGACTGCGGCCCTTTGCCCACCGCGTCGCCCAGAAACCAGATTTCATCAACGTGATAATCCTTCAGCGCCTTTTCCATTGCCAGCGTCGCCGTCAAGTTGCCGTGCAGGTCGCCCAACATTGCAATTTTCTTCATGCGCGGCCTCCTGCCTTAGTCCGGATAAACCATGGACGCTTCAGAACAACGGGACAGCACGCCGCAGTACGCCGCGGCTTCCTGTTTGGCACCGGTCAAATCATGCTCCAGATAATTCCCGCACTCAATTTTCTTCGCGCCGGGAATTTCGCCCTCAAAATCCGCCGCGAAACGGAATGCGTCGCGCACAAGCTGCAAAGCGTCCGCCTTGCTCATGCTGTCGCGGAGGATGAGGTAGAACCCCGTCCGGCAGCCCATCGGCCCGAAATACACCACCTGCTCCGATGCGGTAGAAGAGCGCACGAACGTCGCAATCAGGTGTTCGAGCGTATGCAGGGCGGGCTGCGCCACATAATCCCCCTGATTGGGGAATTTCAGCCGAAGATCGTAGGTCACGCAGTCGCCGTCGATGCGGGAAACATACATGCCGGGCGTGAGCGTATCATGATTGATGGTGAAGGACGCGATTTTTTTCAGCATAGGGAAATCCTCCTTTGCGCATATCACTTATATTATAACACACTTGACGGCACGGGGCAAGTATTGACTTGCGGGCGATTGCAGGGTATGATAAGGGGCGGAGGGGATGCGTTATGTCGATTCTTGTCACAGGCTTTGAACCGTTCGGCGGCAGCAGCCGCAATGCCTCATGGGAGGCAGTTTCGCTTTTGCCGGAGACGATTGCGGGGCACGCCGTATACCGGATGCGGTTGCCGGTCTGCTACGGTCAGGCGGGCGATTTGCTGGTGGAGATGATGCGGCGGATTCGCCCGACCGTCACGCTCTGCTGCGGCGTTGCGGGCGGACGCAAGGCCATCACGCCAGAGCTGATTGCGGTAAACTACCGCCGCGCCGCGATTGCCGACAATGCGGATGTGCTGTACGCCGGCGAAAAGATTGACCCGAAGCGTCCCGATGCGCACATGACGCGCCTGAACATCCTGCGCATGGTGGACGCCATGAAGTCCGCCGGGCTTCCTGCTGATTTGAGCCTGACCGCTGGGGCATATGTGTGCAACGACCTGTATTTTGCGCTGCTTGACCGCGGGCTGACTGTCGGCGGCGAGGGCGTGTTTGTGCATGTTCCGACGGAGGATGTCGTTTCCGCCGTGGATGCAGCGAAGGGGCTGGAGATTTGTCTGCGAACAGCGCTGGGGGGGTGAAGCAGGCTTTTTTCTTCCTTTTTCATATGGGATTTATGCTGCTTGCAGGGATTTCGCGCCTGCGACAAAAGTCTATTCTATGCAAAGGCAGCATAACCACAATTACAAAAATCACCCGTGCATCGGCTTTTCTGCCCCCGCACGGGTGATTTGTTTATTGCAATTGCGCGAAATATGCTCGGCAGTCATCCGCATCGTGCGCAATCTGCGCGCGCAGTGTCTCGATGCTGTCGAACTTCTGCTCCGGGCGCATGAATTTCAGGAATGTCAGCCGGACGTTCCGCCCGTACAGCGAGAGGAACTCATCCAGCACATGTGCTTCCACCGTGACGTGCCCTTCCGGCAGCGTCGGATGCCGCCCGACGTTCACCACTGCCGGGAAAATGCCGCCGCTCGTCTCCAGATAGCAGGCATACACGCCGAACGCGGGCAGCGCCTTGTGCGGCGGGATGGTGATGTTCGCCGTCGGGAAGCCGATGGTGCGCCCGACCCGCTTGCCCTCCTCAACGCGCCCCGCAATGCTGTAGCCGCGGCCGAGCAGGTTGTTGACCTCGTGCATATCCCCCTGCGCAAGCAAGCGGCGGATGCGCGTGGAAGACACCGTTTCGCCGTCAATTACGACTTCCGGCACAATCACCGTGCGGAAGCCGTGCTTCTTGCCGTACTCCTTGAGCATCTGTCCATTGCCTTTGCCGCCCGCGCCGAAGGTGAAATTGAAGCCGCACACGATTACAACCGGTGCGTACACCTCCACCAGTTCCGCCATAAAATCCTCCGGCGACTGATTGGCGCGCGCCCGTGTAAACGTCGTCACGCACAGCCCGTCCACGCCGAAGGACTGCATGACCGCTGCTTTTTCCGGCAGCGTCGTCAGCATCACCGGTTCTTTCTCCGGCGCAAGCACATGCAGCGGATGCGGCTGGAAGGTGCAGACCGCCAGCGGATACACCATCTCCTGCGCCAGCTCGTCTCCGCGCATCAGCAGCGCCTGATGGCCGCGGTGCACGCCGTCAAACATCCCCAGCACCAGCACGCAGGGGTTCAGGCGCTTCGGGTCACGGATGATTCGCATTGTTCTCCTCCTTCTCCGGCGGGAGCAGGCATTTCCAGACGAGAAATTCCCCTTCCCGCGCCGCCATCCCCCAGAATTCGTCCCGCAGATACACGCGTGTGACCTGCCCTTCCGGCAGCGCCAATACGCCGGGCAGCTTCTTCGCGGGCAGCTTCACGCCGTTGCACACCTGCTTGCGCAGCCATTCCGGCGCATCCGCACGCGGCATGTGCTGGATGCCGTAATCCAGCGGCAGCAGGTGACTTTGCAGCGTCCCCTGCGCCTGATACGCTGCTGCTTCCTCCATCGTCATCGCGCTGTCCAGCGTGAACACGCCGCTCTGCGCGCGCAGCAGGAAGCGCATATGCGCCGGGCAGCCCGTCAGCTTCCCTAAATCGTCGCAGATGGAGCGGATATACGTCCCGCGCCCGCAGCGAATCGTCATGCGAACGCCGTGGTCGGGCGTTTCCTCGTGCAATTCGATGGATTCCACATGCACGATACGCACCGGGGCTTCGACATTCTCGCCATCGCGGGCGCGTTCGTAGAGGGGCTTGCCGTCCTGCTTGATGGCGCTGAAGATACTGGGGCGCTGCTCAATATCGCCGACAAGGTGCTCCGCCGCTTCCTGCACGGCGGAAAAATCAGGGTAATTCTCCCCTGTCGCGATGATTTTGCCCGTCGCGTCCTGCGTATCCGTCGCCGCGCCGAACGCACACTCCGCCACATACGTTTTTTCCTTATCCACCAGATAGTCGAACAGCCGCGCCGCCCGCCCAATCATGATGGGCAGCACACCCGCCGCTTCGGGGTCAAGCGTCCCGGCGTGACCGACGCGCTTTTCGCCCGTCATGCGGCGGACATACCCCACGACGGCGGCGCTGGTCATTCCCGGCGGTTTGAGGATATTCAGAAAGCCATTCATGCTTCGGGTTCTTCCTCGTTGGCCGCCGCTTCCGGCTGATTTTCGCTCTGGTTCTTCTGCGCCTGCGCCAGCACCTGCGCGATATGCACGCCATAGGCGATATTCTGGTCACTGACGAACTGGATTTCCGGCGCATAGCGGATGACCATCTGCTTGCCAAGCTCGTGGCGGACAAAGCCCGCCGCGCTCCTCAGCGCCTTCATCAGCGGCTCGCGCTTATCGTCCTCCAGCACAGAGACGTAGATTTTAGCATAGCGAAGGTCGCGGGTGACTTCGGCGCGGGTGATGGAGAATGTGCCGGTCACGCGGGGGTCGCTGACCTCGTCGCGGATGATGCGGTCCACCTCGCGGCGGACTTCCTCGGAAATGCGTTCAATACGCTGATAGCTCATGATTTCCTCCTAAAGGTAGGGATAGGGAAAAGAAAAACTTTCGGAAAAGACTTGTTGATTTAGCGCGCTCAAGCCGCTCTGCCGGTCAATGGGTGTCGAGAGGGGCTTTGCCCCTTCGCAGGGTCAAGGGACAGCGTCCCTTGTGGGGTTTGGGGCAACGCCCCAACTGTTCCTCGTCAAACCTATTCAAAGGGAGAAGTCAAGCAAAGTCGCGGCAGCGAAGCGTCCCGCGCCCAAACTTCGCGCGTCCTCAGACGCGCCCCCAAGCTGCTCTTTCCAGCGTCTATGCTGTGTCGCGCCAAATGGGCGCGACCGAACTGCTGGTCTTGCGACCATAACTGTTCTTTCCCGAAAGCAGGGGTTTCGCGCCTGCAGGCGCGACCAGAGGGCTTTGCGTTCGCCCTCTGGACTGCTTCGCATACGCAATCTCATGTTACTTGCCTTTTTCCGCAGCAGAAGCAGCGCTTTTAGGACGCGCGAACATCATAAAAGCATGTGCTGCATTTGAAAAAAGGGGGCAGGGAAAGCCAAATGGAACTGACTTTGCCCTGCCTCCTGCGTTGCGCAAGGGGAATTAAGGATTCCTTAGCGCGGGATTTCCTCCATGATGAAGCACTCGACGACATCGCCTTCCTTGATGTCGTTGTGCCCTTCCAGACTCATGCCGCACTCGAAGCCAGCCGCCATTTCCTTGACGTCTTCCTTGTAGTGCTTCAGGCTGCTCAGCTTGCCCTCGAACACGACCACATTATCGCGCAGCAGGCGAACCTGCGCATTGCGCTGCACCTTGCCGTCGGTCACATAGCAGCCGGCGATAACGCCCGCGCCCGTAATCTTGAACACATTGCGCACCTCGGCATGGCCCAGCAGCACCTCGCGGTACTCCGGCGCAAGCAGGCCCTTCATGGCCAGCTCCATGTCCTCAATCGCCTTGTAGATGACGGTGTACAGGCGCACATCCACCTTTTCGCGCTCCGCCGCTTCCCGCGCTGACGCATCCGGGCGGATGTTGAAGCCGATGATGATGGCGTTGAACGCGCTGGCAAGGTTCACGTCATCCTTGGTGATGGCGCCCGCCGCGCTGTGCAGCACATGCACCTTCACTTCGTCGCTGCTCAGCTTCTCCATTGCCTGCTTGACAGCTTCAACAGAGCCCTGCACGTCCGCCTTGATAATCAGGTTCAGTGTCGTCTGCTTGCCGGATTCCATGTTCGAGAACATGTTCTCCAAGCTGACCTTCGCCATCGTCGCCTCGCGGGATGCCTTGACCTTCGCCTTGCGTTCCTCCGCGACCTGACGGGACAGACGGTCGTCGCCGACAGCCTGCATCTCGTCGCCCGCAGACGGCACTTCATCGAAGCCCATGATTTCCACAGGCGTGGACGGACCGGCTTCCTTGACCTTCTCACCACGGTCGTTAATCAGCGCACGGACACGGCCGCTCGCCAGACCCGCAATGATGTTGTCGCCCACATGCAGCGTACCGTTCTGCATCAGCACAGTCGCCAGCGGGCCGCGCGCCTTGTCCAGCTTCGCCTCGATGATAACGCCGCGACCCAGACGGTTCGGGTTCGCGCGCAGTTCCATCGTGTCCGCCTGCAGCAGAATCATTTCGAGCAGTTCATCGACGCCCTCGCCAGTCTTGGCGGAAACGGGGCACATAATCGTGTCGCCGCCCCAGTCCTCGCAGACGATGCCGTACTTCGTCAGGTCAGTCTTGACGCGCTCCGGATCGGCTTCCGGCTTATCCATCTTGTTAATCGCCACGATAATCGGCACATTCGCCGCCTTCGCGTGGTTGATGGCTTCAATGGTCTGCGGCATGACCGAGTCATCCGCCGCGACAACCAGAATCGCAATGTCCGTCGCCTGTGCGCCGCGGGCACGCATCGCCGTGAAGGCTTCGTGACCGGGGGTATCGAGGAACGTGATATCGCGGCCGTTCATCTTGACCGTGTATGCGCCAATATGCTGGGTGATGCCGCCCGCTTCGCCCGCCGTGACGCGGCTATTGCGGATGTAGTCCAGCAGGGACGTCTTGCCGTGATCGACGTGACCCATGATGGTCACAACCGGCGGACGCGGCTGGAGGTTCTCCTCGCTGTCGTCGAAGTTCTCGGCAGTCAGCTGATCCTCCGCGGTCACTTCCGGCTTCTTTTCCAGCGTGATGTCAAAATCTGCGCAGACAAGAGAGGCGGTATCGAAGTCAATCTCGCTGTTGATGGTCGCCATGTTGCCCAGCAGGAAGAGCTTCTTGATAATCTCCGCGCTGGTCTTGCCGATCTTTTCGCACAGGTCGCGCACAACAATCGTGTCGCCGCTCATGTAGGCGTGTTCAATCTTAATCGGCGCCATCATCTGCTGTGCGGACGGCTTTTTCATGCGGCTGCGCTTGCCGCCGCGCACCACGTCGTCATCATATCCGCTGTAACCCGCATCGCGGCTGAGCTGCTTGCGATTGCGCGCCACATGCTCCGGGTCATGCTGACGGACGTAGTTCTTCTTGTTCGGGTCGTAGTTGGAGACGCGCTCCTTGCCCATTGCGGGCGCCATATCCGGCACAGCCGGCTTCGGGCGATTCATGCCCACGCCAGCCGGACGGCCCATACCGCCCTGCGGACGCGCCTGGAAGCCAGCGCCGCCTTGCGGACGTGCGCCCTGCGGACGCGCCACAAACGCGCCGTTTCCACCCGGACGAGGCTGGAACGAGCCATTGCCGGGGCGATTCTGCTGCCCTTGCTGCGGACGCGCCACAAACGCGCCGTTTCCGCCCGGACGAGGCTGCCCCTGCTGCGGACGCGCGATAAACGCACCATTTCCGCCCGGACGAGGCTGTCCCTGCTGCGGGCGGTTGCCCTGCCCCCCCTGCTGTCCCTGCGGACGGGGCTGCTGCGGCCGCGGCGGACGGATGACATTCGGTGCCAATCCGACCGGCTTGGGCGGCAGCGCCTGACCCGGCCGGGAGATAATCTGACCAATCGCGGGCTTCTTGGGCGCTTCGGGCTTGGTTTCTGCCTTGGTTTCGGGCTTCTGCTCGCTCTTGGGCGCTTCCGCCTTCACTTCGGGCTTGGCTTCCGCCTTCGGCGCGGGCTTCTGCTCGCTCTTGGGCGCTTCCGCCTTCACTTCGGGCTTGGCTTCCGCCTTCGGGGCGGGCTTCTGCTCGCTCTTGGGCGCTTCTGCCTTCACTTCGGGCTTGGCTTCCGCCTTCGGCGCAGGCTTCTGTTCGCCCTTGGGCGCTTCCGCCTTCACTTCCTGCTTCGGGGCAGACTTAGCTTCCTGCTTTTCCGCCCGTTCCGCCTTTTCCGCCTTTTCCGCTTCCTGCCGCGCCGCATTCACCGCCGCCTGCTCATCCACGTCGAGCATGACATACGCCTTGGAGTGGTCAGAGAGACGCTTCTCCTCCTCGGCGCGCTTTTCCTGCTCCGCTTTCGCATTCAATGACTTGATAAATCCGTTCTCCAGCGCACGGAGAGACTTTGCCAGTCCGTCTGCGCTCTGACGCACGCGGGATGCGTCATCGCGCACCTTCGCCGCGTCCGTGGTTAAATCCTTGATGGCATCCTTCAGCTTCACTTTCGTCATTCGACGCTTGCACCCCCGCCATGATTTTCCGATTTCATCTGTTGCCCGTGCTCTTCTTTGCCTTCAACGGGAAGGTTCTGCCTGATCTGCTCTGCCAGCCCGCCCGGCGCGACGGCCATTGCCACGCCCGACCGCCCGGTTGCATCCTGAAGCAGTCCCCGCGGCAGCAGCGCCATCTGCACCCCTGCATTGTCGCAGACACCGCGGTATTTATCCTGAGTGGCTTTTGACGCGCCGCTGTCCAGCAGCAGCACGGCGCATCCTCCGCCACGAATGCTTTTCAGGCAGCCATCTTCACCGAAGGTCGCCTGTCGTGCGCGAACGCACAGTCCCATCAGCCCGCGCAGTTTCGTTTCCCTATCCATTGGCGTCAGTTTTCCTCCGCTTCTGTCTGGGATTGGGACAGCTGCGCCAACTCCTGCCGCAGGGCTTCCGCCACGTCGTCAGTGAGCTGCACTTCCAGCTGACGTTCCAGCTGTTTCTGCCGGATGGCGCGCATCAGGCAGCTTTCCTGTCGGCATACATACGCGCCTCGGCCGGGCTTTTTGCCGCCCGGATCCATGGACACGGTGCCGTCCGGTGCGCGGACAACGCGGATGAGTTCGCGTTTAGGCTTGCTCTCCCGGCATCCGACGCACATGCGCATCGGGATTTTCTTCGGCTTCATCAAGGCTCCTTTTGGCGATTGCCGCTTGGGTCAACCGCCGAATCTCGTTTCCTGCTGCTCCCTAAACTTACAGCGTGTCGTCCCCGTCGGCGGGCGTTTCCGGCGCTTCCACACCCTCATAGGGCTGGAAATCCTCCGGCAGCTCCTGGGCCGGCTGTTCTTCATCCTCCACCTGCGGGACGGCCGCCGCCATCTGCTCGGCGTACTGGCTCTGACTCTTGATGTCAATCTTCCAGCCCGTCAGCTTTGCCGCCAGGCGCGCATTCTGACCTTCCTTGCCGATGGCCAAAGACAGCTGATTGTCCGGCACGACAACGATGCAGGAGCGCTGACCGCTCGCCTCGGTGTATACTTCGCGGACGTTCGCCGGATTCAGCGCGTTGGCAATGAATTCCGCCGGATTCTCGCTCCACTTGATGATGTCAATCTTCTCGCCGCGCAGTTCATCCACCACACGGGTCACGCGGTCGCCGCGCTGACCGACGCACGCGCCCACCGGGTCAATCAGCACCTCAGTGGAATGCACCGCCATCTTCGTGCGGCTGCCCGCTTCACGGGCGATGCCCTTAATCAGCACCTTGCCGCCAGCGATTTCCGGCACTTCCATCTCAAACAGGCGCTTGACCAGATTCGGATGCGTACGGCTGACGCGCACCTGCGGGCCGCGGCGGGTCATGTCGTCGCCGCGCTGCACTTCCAGCACATAGACTTTCAGGTGGTCACCCATGTTGATGACTTCGCCGGGAATCATCTGATCGCGTTCGAGGTAGCCCTCGGTGCGGCCCATCAGCTCCACCACAGCACCCTTGTCATCCACGCGCGTAACGACGGCCGTCAGGATTTCGTTTTCCTTATCGGCGTACTCTTCATACACACGGCCGCGTTCTGCGTCGCGCAGGCGCTGCATAATGACGCCCTTAGCGGTCTGGGCAGCGACGCGCAGGAAATTGCGCGGCGTCACGTCCGTCTCCACAATATCGCCCATCTGGTAGGAGTCTTTAATCGCGCGGGCTTCCTCCAGCGAAATCTGGTCGGCGGGCTTCTCCACCTCTTCCACAATCAGGCGGCGGGTATACACATGAATTTCACCCGTCGCGCGGTCAATGGTCGCGGAAATGTTGTTGGCGGAGGGTTCTGCTTCGCCCTTGGCGCGGTTCTTGGCATACGCCTTTTTCAGCGCATCCTCGACCGTGGCGAAGAGCATATCCTCGCTCAAATCCTTCTCTTGGCACAGCGCGCGGATGGCTTCCACGAGTTCTTTGTTCTGTGGATCTGCCTTCGGCGCAGCAGTTGTCTTGGTCTTTCTCATGACTGTGTCACCCTTCAATAATTTATGCTGTTTCTGATGCGGAAGCTGCTTCCGCAATGGTTTTCATTTCCGATGAAAATTGCTTTCTTACGGGGAATCGGCTTGCCGGGTTATTCCTCGCCCAAATCGACGTCTTCGACGCCTTCCATGTCAACCACCGGCTTCACCAGCGAAGCTGCTTTGCGCGCGAAACGCTTCTCTTCGCCCGCGATGGTCAGCACCATGTCCTGCGCGTCAAAGTCCGACAGAATGCCCGTAAAGACCTTCTGACCGTCCACGGCCTTGAACAGGTGAACCTCCACCTCTTCGCCAAGCGCGCGCTCAAAATCTCGATCCTTCTTCAGCGGACGGTCAATGCCCGGCGAGGATACTTCGAGGAAATCGAAATCGTATGATTCCACCAGCGGCATAATGGCGCGGTGATACCGTTCGCAGTCATCCAGCGACATGCCTTCGGGACGATCAACATAGATGCGCAGGAACTTGCCCGTGTTCTCCTTATCAAGGCACACATCCACCAGTTCATAGCCCATTTCATCTGCCAGACGCTGACATTTGGGCGTGACAACGGTCGTCAATTCCGCTTTCGCCATAACTCCTCACCTCTTTCACTGCGGGTTCGTTTTTTTCGGAGGACTTTCGCCTGCAATGTGCAGGCAATCAAAAAGAGTGGCTCCCATCACCCGTCAGCACCACGACAGCACAGCGGGCATACCTCTGCCCGTAACACTGTCCCGATGCCGCCAAGCCATGTCCACTCTCAGATGTCAAGCCCTTCTTTCTGCAACCCGAAACACCGGACAGACCCGGCTGAAAAATCGCTTCCCTGAAAACCAGGGCAGCGGTTCATGGATTCACACTTGTCAGTATACCACAGTTTCTCCCGGAATACAAGCATTTTAGCGGCTCTGCGCAACATTTTCCTTCCATTTAGGGCGCATTTTTTCACACAAAGCTCTCGTCCTTGCAGAAAACGGGCACAAAATCCTCCGATGCGCTTTCCGGCTCCTGCAAATACCCCGGCAGTCCCAAATCCAGCATATGGTCGCGCACGCGGATATATTCGCGGTTCGTAATCGTCCGCGTCAAGCCCGGAATCGACACGTTGTTGCACGGGATGTACTGCCGCATCAGGCTGACCGGCACACCCTCCGGCAGGTTCTCCTTCACCCAATCCAGCAGCTGACAGCTTTCGCTCGTCAGACCGGGGAGAATCAGGTGACGGATGAGTGTGCCGCGCGTCATGATGCCGTTCTCATCGTAGACAGGCGTTCCTGTCTGGCGCACCATCTCGGTGATGGCGGCGGATGTAGCGGCAAAGTAGTTCGACGCTTTCGCGCAGAGCTGCCCCATCTTTTCGCTCCGGTGCTTGAGGTCGGGCAGGTACACGTCCATCACGCCATCCAGCATCCGCAATGTTTCGACCGTTTCATACCCCGACGTATTCCACACCAGCGGCACATGCGGACGGTAAATATCCAGCGTCTCCAATATCTGCGGGACATAAGGCGTCGCGGTGATAAAGGAGATGGTGTGCATCCCCATATCCTCCAGCCGTCGCAGGGAATCCGCCAATTCGCGCGGCGTGAAGGGGCGTCCGGCGTTGCGGTGGCTGATGTCAGCGTTCTGGCAGTAGGCGCAGCGGAGCGTACAGCCGGAGAAGAACACCGCGCCCGTGCCGTTCTTGCCGGAAATCGGCGGTTCTTCCCAGAGGTGCGGCGCGATTCGAGCGATGCGCATGGTGGTCGGCAGCTGGCAGAAGCCGTTGCCCGTGGATTCATTGCGCTCAGCGCGGCAGGCGCGCGGGCAGAGGGTGCATTGCATAAAGGGAACCTCCTTGGAAGATGGGTTTGGGTGAGGATGATTTTCGTTTTTTCTTTACTATATTTTGCTTTTGTGTTGCAGGGATTTCGCGCCTGCGGGCGCGACAAGGGGGCAATGGAAACAGACGAAGTCTGCGGTCGCCCCCTTGACCCCTTCGCAGCGCACACCCATGTTTCTGATTTTGTATCGCTGCTTTGGGAAAACAGAAGGTATACTAACTAAAAAAACTTCCGATAAGGCTCAACAAACATGGGTGCGAACCGAAGGTTTCCAAAGGGCGATCGCAGACGTTCGTCTGTCTTCTTGCCCTTTGGTCGCCTCCGCAGAGGCGAAACTCCTGCATTAACACGCGGAAGAAGTATGCAGAAGTTACCAACCCAATCGTGCGAACGGGTCAAGGGTCGAAGACCCTTGCGGAGTCCAGAGGCAGCGCCTCTGGCGTCTCCCCCTTCACAGCCACCCCGCATACGCGCCGACTGCGCCAAGCAGGTTGACGCAGGACCCCATCACCATCAGCGGAACGTTGAGGATCGACGTGCGCCCGCTTTGCGGCTTCAGGGCGAGAATCGCCACATACACCCACGGCAGCATATCCAGCAGGTAGCGGTTGCCGAACTGGAAGCCGCCCAGCGTCTTGTGGCAGACGATAATCATCAAGTGCGCCCCGACCATCAGCGGCAGCCCAATCAGCCAGAACGCATTCCCGCGGCGGCGGCGAATCAGCGCATAGAAATACACGCACAGGAACGTCACCAGCATCGGCGTAATCAGGTAGAACGCCATGCAGTCATACGAATCAAACGCCAGCGGCTGACCTCTCCCCTGATATTTCGGCAGGCGCACCAGCTGCCGCAAATGCTCCCACGCGTACGCCAGCGAAAACTGTCCGTTCTCCGCCAGCTGAAATTCCGGAAGGTAGGTGTGCCCAAATTCCAGCGGATTGCCGAAGCGCAGGTAGTTCAGCACCATGTAACTCGCGACAATCAGCGCCGCGGGCAGCAGATTCGCAATCTGCCGCTTCCAGCTATGCCGCACGCCGCTTTGGTTGAGCAGATACACCAGCAGCGGAAGGTACAGCGCCGCCATCGGTCGGCACCCGACTGCGCACGCCCACCACGCCAGCGCCCAGCCGCTTCTGCCGCGCTGCGCCGCATCTGCCGCCATCAGCGAAAGCGTGAAGCACATCGTCTGCGCCAGGAACCACACCCAGCCCTGCAGGGCAATGAACAGATACCCGTTCGCCAGATACAGGTACAGCACATACCGCGCCGCATGGCGCGAGCTGCCCGTCATCCGCCGATAAATCCGCAGCGCATAGGCGATGCCAAGCAGCGTCACTGCCAGATTGATGAAGTGATCCGGCGTATCCAGCCCGAAAATCGCCGCGAACGGCAGCATCACATACGATGGGAACAGCGGAAAACTCACATAGAACTTGCCGCCGTACTCCGCCAATTCCAGCCATGTGAAATTCGGGTTGACATCCAAATGTCCTTCCAGCCACGCGCACGCCTGAATGGTGTACGAGCCATACGGGTTGTCCGTCGTCAGAAAGCGTCCCGTGAACGCGCCCATCACCAGCAGAACGATCAGGACGATGAGCGGATACAGCGCATATTCCGGCGCAAGCGTCCGCAGACGATGCCATGCGCGTTTCGCAGTGGTTTGCATCGTGATGATCCTCCTTTGCTTGTTTTGTTCGCTGATAAGACGCAGTTCTGAGGGGAACGGTTCATTTCGACAAGCCATACAGAAAAAAACGGTTCTTCACGGAAAGTAGGGGGAGCAAACAATGGTTTAGGCGAAGCGCCAAAAAGCTGCACGCGGAAGGAGCATGAAAGCGCGACCAACTCAATCGCGAAAAGGGGTCAAGGGGGAAATTCCCCCTTGCAGGGTCAAGGGACAGCGTCCCTTGTGGGGTTTGGGGCAACGCCCCAACTGTTCCGCGTCCGACCAGCATCGCAAACGCACTCAACAAAGGCGCAGGCAGCGAAGCGTCCCTGCCAGTAACTTTGCGCGTCCGCAGACGCGCCCCCAAGCTGCTCTTCCCCCCAAGATTCCGTGATGAACCAAAAAACGCAGACCGCAAAGCGGCGTGTGCCGCTTCCGGCACGTCGGTTTGCAGTCTGTGCGAATTATTTCTGCTTGTCGCCGGATTTGAGCTTTTGCAGCGCCGCGAGCGCCGCCGCCTGCTCCGCCTGCTTCTTCGTGCGGCCCGTGCCGTGGGCGAGTTCCACCCCGAAGCGGCTCACGGCGGCCTCGAATGTGCGGTTATGCGGCGGGCCGTCCTGCGCGATAATCTCGTAGGTCGGCGCCTCGCTGCCGTCGCGCTGCAAAAACTCCTGCAAAGCGCCCTTGCTGTCCTGCATCGGGCGCTGCACGTCCTCCGGCTTCGGCCAGCAGCGGAGAATGATTGCCCGCGCCGCGTCCAGACCACCGTCCAGATACACTGCCGCCAGAATTGCCTCCATTGCGTCGCACAGCACGGACGGCTTCTCGCGCCCGCCGGTCAGCTCCTCACCCTTGTCCATGATGAGCACTTCGCCGACGTGCAGCTTCTTGGCGACCTGCGAGAGGTTCGCTTCGCACACGGACAGTGCGCGCAGGTGCGTCAGCTGCCCCTCGTGGCAATCCGGGTGACTTTGGTAGAGGATATCCGACATGATGTATTGCAGCACCGCGTCCCCTAGAAATTCCAAGCGCTGGTTGTCCTCCGGCCCCATCGACGGATGCGTCAGCGCCCGCCGAAGCAGCGCCGGATTCTTGAACTGATACCCCAGTGCCGACAAAAACTGTTGCATCATGCAGACACCCCCCATTTTTAGCAACGACACACAGCCTCCGCCGTCGTCGGAGGAGGCTGCGCGTGCCATAATTCGCGGATAACTTACTTGTTGGCGTCGATGTACTTCACGACATCGCCAACCGTCTTGAGCTTCATAATCTGGTCATCCTCAACCGTGATGCCGAACGTGTCTTCCACGTCCATAATCATGACCATGACGTTCGCGGAGTCCGCCTTCAAATCCTCCACAAGACGGCTGGATTCGGTCACGGTGTCGGGGTTCACCTTCATTTGCTTGACAATCATGCCCTTCAGGGTTTCAAACGTAGACATAGTGTTTTCTCCTTTCAAAATGCGGGTAGCTAAGGTAACATCGCTTTGCAGCGCTGCTTTGGGGTCACTGTGCGTCCTGTGAATTCATTTTTGCGACGCCCTTTTCGATAATCTCAACCACATGACCGTTCACCATCTTGATGGCTTGGTCAATGGCGCAGGAGAATGCGTGCGCGTTGCTTGAACCGTGCGCCTTGACGACTGCGCCTTGCACGCCCAGCAGCGGTGCGCCGCCGACTTCGGTGTAATCCAGCGTGTGCTTCAAGCGGCGGAGAGCCGGTTTCGCCAGTGCCGCGCCTATCTTCGAGCGCGTATCTGCCATCAGCTCCTGCTTCATCGTCTTCAGCATGAACATCGCGACGCCCTCCATCGTTTTGAGGACGAGGTTGCCCGCAAAGCCGTCCGCGACGCAGACATCCGCAATGTCGCTGAACAAATCGCGCGCTTCCACGCTGCCGACGAAGTGATACGGCGCTTCCGCCATCATCGGGAACGCATCCTTCACCAGCGCATTGCCCTTTTCGTCCTCTGCGCCGATGTTGATGATGCCGACGCGGGGCTTCTCGATGCCCATCACGCCGCGCATGTACGCGTCGCCCATCACGCCGAACTGCGTCAGGTATTCCGGCTTGCAGTCCACATTTGCGCCGCAGTCAATGAGCAGGAAATAGCCCTTGCCGTTGGGCATCAGCGGGGCAAGTGCCGGACGCTCCACGCCCGGAATGCGCCCCAGCCGGAACATGCCGCCCGCCAGCACCGCGCCCGTAGACCCGGCGGAAACGAACCCGTCCGCTTCCTTGTCGCGGACAGCCAGCATTCCCAGCACCGTTGCTGATTTCGTCTTTTTGCGTACGCCCATAACGGGGGATTCGTGGTTCGTAATGACTTCCGGCGCATCCAGCAGCGTAATCCGGCTGCGCACATCATCCGCACCCGCCAGATACTTCTCGATTTCCGGCACAATGCCCGCCAGCGTCACCGTCAGTTCCGGATTCCGGCGAAGCGCTTCCACCGTGCCCTCAACCGGGGCTTGCGGCGCCAAATCGCCGCCCATTGCATCGACAAAAATTCGCATGGTTTCCTCCTGCTGTTCCGCGCTCATGCACCAGAACATCTTATTCTACCACACAAGCAGCGTCTTTTGCAAGTGGCAAGCGGCACACGGCGCATTTTTTCCTTCATCCGGCACGGCGGGCAGGCAAAATCAGCCTCTGTTATTCCCCATACGAAATGGTGAAAAGCTGATACCCTTCTGCTGTGCTGCCCACAACATAGCGTCCATCGAAGGAAATCTCCGGCGCGTACTTCATCACAAACGGCACGACGACCTCGCCATCCATCCCGATGCAGCCCCACAAACCGTCCTGCTTCACCGCCAGCAGCTCCTGTCCGGCTTGTCCCCGCGCGGCTTCCTCGTACTGGGTGGGCAGTTCGCCCCGCGTCGCCGTAAAGACGCTGATTTTGCCGTTCATCTCCGCATAAATCATCGGGGCGTTGTTGGTAAGACCCTTCCAATCGTTTTCCTTCAGCTCATAATCCACCGACGCGCTCACCTGCCCGTCCCGGGTCAGGAAGCGCAGCTTACCGCCTTCCAGCGCCGCCTGATAGCCGCCCTCGAACAGCAGGCCCGCGTAGTCGCCGCCAAGCGTGTCATACATCGGCGGAACGATTTCCTGCCCCGTCATATCCACGATGCCCGACAAGCGATCCTTCTTTGTCAGCATATAGTCGCCGCCGTAATAACGCACACTGTCATACAGCGGCTTGCCGTCCTGCACCGCCTCGCGCAGCACATTTCCCTGCAAATCCAAGAAATTGCCTGTTTTCGCGTCATACCAGACACTGCGGGACACTTCATCCGCCGTCAGCGTGCATTCCGGGACGAACGCGAACTGCGCCGTCGGGTGATGATACACGCCTTGCTTGTAGATTTCCTCATATTCGCCGCGGGAGAAGGACTCGCCGGTGAATTCCGTGCGCGTTCCGTCCGTCTTCAAGTAAAAGCCGCTGCTTTTGTCCAGCCGAACGAACAGATACGCGCCGTAAACCTCCATGCTCGCGCCCGTCGTTTCCTCGCGGTTCATTTCCGCCATTTTCTGCGCGCCATAGTAGATGTCCCCGCGCACGACGTTGTAGTGTCCGCCGCCGAACATAGCGCGATAGTCGCTCTTTTCGTCCGTTGTTTCTTCCAGCGTCACCGCGACCACCCAGCCATTGCCGACATAGGTGAAATCCGAATACGTCATGGGGATCAGCAGCGTCCCTGCCGCGTCCATCAGACCCGTCTGGTTGACGCCATTTTCATTGGCGACTTCATAGTACAGCCCTTTCTCCTGCGCGCTGATATCCGCGTAGCTTTCCGACAGTGCCGTACCGTCCATCGCCCGCAGCGTATCGCGCCAGTCCTCGCGGGTCACGTAGGTATCAGAGGCACGTCCCAGCGTAATGGAACGCGCAAACGTCTGCGTATCCACCAGTTTTGCTTCCGCCGAAGCCAGCACCGGCATGGATAGCGCCAATGCCGCCGCGCACAGTTTCTTCCACCATTTCATCTTCTTTGCTTCCTTTCCTTCGCAACGTTCAACGCACGATACGTTGATTATATACGACGGAAGAAAGCGTGTCAAGAGCAGCTACAACGTTTTCGCTGTTTTCGCTCATTCCGGGCTGACACTAAGCCCGACCCCCATGCCGCCTTCCCCAATATGGCACGAGACCCCCAATGACAATTGGTCACTGAGCAGTTTCATCCCCGGAAACTCCGCTTGCAGGCGCGCTTCCCACGCCGCCGTCGCTTCCGGTGAGGCACTCGATGCCGCCAGCAGCGTCACCCGCCCCTGCGCCAGCGGTTCGGCAAATTGCCCTGCTAATTCCACGCGAATCGCCTCTATCATCACATCCTGCGCCCGATTCATGCCGCGCGCTTTCTTGTAAGCGCCCAGCGTTCCCGTTGTGAAGTGCAGAATCGGCTTGATGTGCAGCAGCGTACCGATAAGCGCCGTTGCCGTGCTGATGCGCCCGCCGCGCTTCAAGTGCTCCAGCGTCTCCACCGCGACGTAGATGCACATGTCCTCGCGAACGGCTTCCAATTTCTGCTTGATGGTCGCGGCGTCATCCCCCGCGTCGCGCAAACGCAGCGCATCCAGCACCGTCACATGCAGCGCCGTCGCGACGCGCCCGTTGTCCACCACGAACACGCGCCCGGCGTAGGGCGTATCCTCCGCCAGCGCCATTGCCGCCTGACACGAGCCGGACAAACCGGAACTAATCGGGATATAGACCACCTCGTCGTGGTCGGTCAGCAGGTTATCCCAGAGGGCGGTCACATCCGCCGGGGCAGGCTGGGAAGTCGCGATTTTCGCGCCGCGCCGCTGATGCGCATAAAACTCCGCGCGGGTGAGCGTCTCCTCCTCCAAATAGCAAATGCCGTCGATGGTAAACGGCATCGGCAGCACCGCGACACCGAGGGTTTGCGCCATTTCCGGGGTGATGCTGGAGTGGCTGTCAGTTGCGATAGCAACGTTTTTCATCATCATTGTGCCTCCGTGTATGATAATCAACACATTTTAGCACAAATGCGTGTTCGGTTACAAGCGATTGCAGTCTCAATTTTTGTTGATAATAGCAAGCGTTATCATACTATTCCCAGAATCAAAAAGGCGCGAGCAGATGGCGCAGTTGAATGCAGAAAATTGTATACCCACAAAAAAACACCGTGAGCGTACTGCCCACGGTGATGCTTTCTCAGCCCTGCTTCTGCTTGTGCTTCGGATTTTCGCAGATGACCATGACCTTGCCCTTACGGCGAATGATCTTGCACTTTTCGCAGATCGGCTTCACGGACGGACGAACCTTCATGTGCTGTTACCTCCTGTTGAAAATGATGCCACGAGGGCGAGCAGAATGCACCGCACGCCCGGATGCGTCTGATGCGATGTGCTTGTCACACAGTGCATCAGTTATTATACACCAGAGACCGCCATCCGTCAAGAGGAAAATCCTGCGGAAACGCGGCTTCCGGCACGGTTTCTTGTTATTTTCGCGCTGGTCAGGTCTTGCTGCGCCAAGTAATCCGGCCGCGGTTGAGATCATAGGGAGACAGCTCGATTTTTACCTTGTCACCGGGGTAGATGCGGATGAAGTTCATGCGCATTTTGCCGGAGATGACGGCGGTCACGATGTGACCATTCGGCAGCTCCACCTTGAACATGGCGTTCGGAAGAGCCTCGACGACCTTTCCTTCCAGTTCGATGACGTCGCTCTTGGACATGTCAGTCCTCCTTGTCGGCCCCAGCCGCGGCAGCTTCCGCGTGGGGTTGTTCGTTCTGCGCTTTCAGCGAAAGACCGTGCGCGGAGAGAGCCTTGCGCAGGTCGCTGTCCTGCAGATGCTTGTTCTCCAGCGCCTGAGGTTCCACGTTCACCACAATGGGCTTCGGGCGCAGATGCATCATCTTTTTCTTTTTCGGATGGTCGATCTTGCGGCTTTGACCGTCCGCCATCAGCACATGCCGATCGTCCACGACCTGAAGCACCACGAAATACCGCCCGGCATCGCGTCCCTGCGTTGACTGCACGACGCGCCCCGGTTCCATCGTCAGGCGATTCATCATTTGTCCTCCCATTTGAAGTCGGGATAGGTGAGGATTTCCGGCAGACCGTCCTCATTGATGGCGATGGTATGCTCGTAGTGGGATGTCAGGCTGCGGTCGCGTGTGCGGTAGCACCACTGGTCTGCGTCGCAGGTGATGTGCCAGTCGCCGGCGGAGATCATCGGCTCAATGGCGATGGTCATGCCCTTGCGCAGGCGAAGGCCGCGATCCGGCGTGCCGTAATTGAACACCGGCGGATCTTCGTGCATTTCGCGCCCAATGCCGTGACCGGTCAGGTCGCGGATGACGCCATAGCCGTTGCTTTCAGCCACCTGCTGCACCGCGTAACCCACGTCACCCAGCCGCTTGCCCGCGATGGCCTGCCGTGCGCCCGCAAAGAAGCACTGCTCCGTGACGTCAATCAAGCGCTGCGCTTCCGGCGAAATTTCGCCAATGCCCATCGTGAAGGCACTGTCGGCTTGCCAGCCGTCCAGCACCAGACCGCAGTCGATGGACAGGATCTGCCCTTCCCGCAAAATCTGCTTTTCGGAAGGAATGCCGTGCACCACCGCATCGTCAATTGACGCGCAGATGGACGCCGGATACCCCTCGTAATGCAGAAAAGACGGGATGGCGTGGTTTTTGCGGATGAGCTGCTCGGCGTAGACATCCAGCGCGGCAGTACTCATGCCGGGCTGAACGGCCTCGCGCAGGCGGCACAGCACTTCATAGAGAAGCGCGCCCGCGTCACGCATTTTGCCGATTTGCTCAGGATTCTTCAAACTGATCATGATGTCTTAGCCCTTCACGATGGCCATGATGGACGCGAAGATCGTATCCATATCCTGATCGCCGTCAATGACGCGCAGCAGCCCCTTCTTCTGGTAGAAATCCACCAGCGGAGCGGTCTGGTCGTGGTACACCTTCAGGCGATTGAGGACGGTTTCAGCCTTGTCGTCCGCGCGCTGCACAAGCTCATCAGAGCAGGAATCACATTTCGTTTTCCCGTTCAGGCGGGAAATGTGGTACGTCGCACCGCACTTCAGGCACACACGGCGGCCGCTCAGGCGATCGATGAGCTTCTCATCGGCGACGTCGAGGTCAATAACCGCGTCGATATCCGCAATGCCTTCCAGCGCTTCCGCCTGCGGAACCGTCCGGGGGAAGCCATCGAGGATGTAGCCGTTCTTGGCATCATCCTGCGCAAGACGGTCGCGAACGATGTCGATGATAACGTCGTCCGGCACGAGTTTGCCCGCGTCGATATAGCTTTTCGCCTTCAGCCCGGTAGGCGTCTGCTCCTTGATGGCCCGGCGGAGAATGTCGCCGGTGGAAATCTGCGGAATATTCAGTGCGTTACAGATGCGCTGCGCCTGCGTACCCTTGCCGGCGCCGGGAGGTCCAAGGAAGATGATATTCATCCGGATGCTCCTTCCTACTCTGTCGCTGTCCGCGCATAACGCGCGTTCATAAATCGATACTTCGCTGTCCGCACCGATTCATGTTACGTTGATTTTTCCCACATTAGTACACAAGCCATGCACCGGAAAACGAGTTTCAACGGTGCATGGCCTGCGTATGGATTACATGAAGCCGTTGTCTTTGTCGGTTTCAATGCCGCGGATGGACAGTTCACCCTCGACCGTGCGCATGGTTTCCAGAGAAACACTCACAGCGATCAGGATGGAAGAAGCCGCGAACGGGAGGTTGGTGACCCAAGAGGTCAGCAGCGTCGGAATCACAGCCAGCACCGCGAGGAAGAGCGCCGCAAACAGGTTGAGGCGGTTCGTGGTACGGGCGAGGTAATCGCGGATGTTCTTGCCGCGCTGTCCGGGGATGGTCGCACCCTGCTCCATGAGCTGCTTCGCCTGCTTATTCGGATCAAAGCTGATGGACGAATAGAAGAAGGTGAAGCCGACAATCAGGAGCGCGGAGAGGATCATATACACCCAAGAACCGCTGCTCAGGTAGGCATTGCACCAAGCGGTGAAGCCGCTGTTCGGCGCAACCAGCGCGCCAATCGTTCCGGGGAACGCCAGCAGGCTGTACGCGAAGATCAGGGGCAGAACGCCGACGGACACGACCTTCAGGGTCATGTGGGTGTTCTGACCGCCGTAAACGCGGCGACCCTTGACCTGCTTGGAAATCTGCAGCGGGATGCGGCGTTCGCCAAGGTCAACGTAGGTCACGGCGAAGGTCATGACAACCAGCATCAGCAGGATAACAAGGACAGACAGCCAAGCGGTCGTCGTGCCATTTGCCACCGCGGTGTTGATGTTGCTAGTGATGCCGTTGAACAGGTTGGAGACGATACCGGCGAAGATCAGCAGGCTGATGCCGTTGCCGATGCCCTTGTCGGTAATGCGCTCGCCAATCCACATCGCCAGCGCAGAGCCGCCAGCCATGCTCAGACCAACCAGCACCGTGTTGTACCAGCCGGAGCGGACGTAGCCCCCCGCGCGGGACAGACCGATTGCCTGGAAGACAGCCAGACCAACCGTCACATAACGGGTGATGCGCGCCATCTTCTCCTGGCCGCCTTCTTCTTCCTGCATCCGCTGCAGGGACGGGAAGGCAACCGCCAGCAGCTGCATGATAATGCTGGCATTGATGTATGGGGTGATGCCCATTGCCATAATGGTCATCTGACCAAAGGCGTTACCGGTCATCATCTGCATCATGTTCAGCAGGGGCAGCTGCATGAAGTTGTTGATTTCATTCAGACGGGAGACGTCAATGCCCGGAGCCGGGATGACGCCAACCAGTCGATAAATGAGGAGCATGAGGAGCGTGTACAGTACTTTTTTCTGGAGGTCTTTGATCTTCCACAGCTTGCGAAATGTCTCAAGCATGTCAGATCACCTCGGCAGTGCCGCCAACGGCCTCAATCTTCTCCTTCGCGGAAGCGGTGTACTTTGCAGCCTTCACCGTCAGCTTCTTGGTCAGTTCGCCGTTGCCCAGAACCTTCAGGCCATCCTGAGCCTTGCGGATGAGACCAGCGTCGATGAGCGCCTGCGCATCGACCACAGCGCCGTCCTCAAACACATTGAGGTTCTCGACGTTGACAGTCGCATAGTCCGTACCGAAGATATTGGTGAAGCCCTTCTTCGGGACGCGACGATACAGGGGCATCTGGCCGCCCTCGAAGCCGGGGCGCTTGCCGCCGCCGCTGCGGGCCTTGGCACCCTTGTGACCCTTACCGGAGGTCTTGCCCAGACCGGAGCCCACGCCGCGGCCAAGACGCTTGGCAGCAGTGGTGGAACCCTCGGCGGGATGCAGCTCGTGCAGTTTCATGGCTTACCCTCCTTTACTCGTTAACTTCTTCGACCTTCACCATGTGCTTCACAGCGAAGATCTGGCCGCGAACGGCCGCGTTGTCGGGCTTAAGGACGGTCTGGCCAACCTTGCGCAGGCCCAGCGCCGCCACAGTCGCCTTGTGAACCGGCAGAGACGCGATCGGGGACTTGATGAGCGTAACTTTCAGCATTGTCCTTTACCTCCTCAGCCCAGCAGTTCTTCCACGGTCTTGCCGCGCATCTTCGCGACCTGTTCCGCGCTGCGCAGCTGCTTGAGTGCTTCCAGCGTGGCCTTGACCATGTTGATGGGGTTGTTGGTGCCAAAGGACTTGGTGCGGATGTCCGCCACGCCTGCCAGCTCCAGCACGGCACGCGCCGCGCCGCCGGCGATAACGCCAGTACCTTCGGGAGCGGGCAGCAGCACCACCTTAGAGGTGGAGAAATAACCCGTCGTGTTATGGGGAATCGTGGTGCCGTCCATGGGGACGGTCACAAGATGCTTCTTAGCATCCTCGGTGGCCTTGCGAATAGCTTCCGGGATCTCAGCGGCCTTGCCCATGCCAGCACCGACACGGCCCTTTTCGTCACCGACGACCACCAGAGCGGAGAACCGCATGTTGCGGCCGCCCTTAACGGTCTTGGAGACGCGGTTGACAGCAACCAGACGATCCTTGAATTCGCTTTCCTGTCCGTAGCGTTGCATTTGTCTGCTGCCTCCTTTATTAGAATTCCAGACCCGCTTCACGGGCCCCCGCAGCAACCTCCGCAACACGGCCAGTGTACACATAGCCGCCGCGATCGAACACCACGGTCTTGTAGCCAGCAGCGAGGGCGCGCTCACCAATGAGCTTGCCCACCAGCTTGGCAGCGCCCTTCTTATCCAGGTCATTCAGCTGAGCCTGCACGTCCTTTTCCAAGGTGGAAGCGGCGCACAGGGTCTTGCCAGCCACATCATCGATGAGCTGAACCTGGATGTGCTTCAGGCTGCGGTAAACGGACAGACGCGGCATATCGGGGGTGCCGCTGATCTTCTTACGAACGCGGGCATGACGGATCTCGCGGATCTCATTACGGTCGCGCTTGGTGAACATATGCAGTCACTCCCTCTCTTACTTCTTACCGGTCTTGCCCTGCTTGCGGCGGATGTGCTCACCGGTGTACTTAATGCCCTTGCCCAGATAGGGTTCCGGCTTGCGGATTGCACGGATGTCAGCCGCGAGGTTGCCGACCTGCTGCTTGTCGATGCCCTTGACAACGATGGTGTTGGCGTTGGGCGTCTCAAAGCTGATGGTTTCGGGCGCGTCAAGAATGACGGGGTGAGAGAAGCCAATGTTGATGGTCAGCTTCTTGCCGCCTTCTGCCGCTGCACGATAACCGGTGCCGACCAGCTCCAGCGTCTTGGAGAAGCCGTCCGTCACACCGACGACCATGTTGTGCACCAGGGCACGATACAGGCCGTGCATAGCACGATTTTCCTTGCTATCATTAGCGCGGGTCAGGTGGAGCATGTTGCCCTCCTGATTGACCGTGATCGCGTGGTTCACCTGCTGGGACAGGGTGCCCTTGGGGCCCTTGACCGTAACCAGGTTATTGCTGTCCACAGTGACCGTCACGCCCGCGGGAACAGTGATCGGAAGTCGTCCGATACGAGACATGGAATCACACCTCCTACAAACGTGTCGGTATTACCAGATGTAGGCCAGCACTTCGCCGCCGATGGCGTTCTTGCGAGCCTCTTTGTCCGTCATCAGACCCTTGCTGGTGCTGATGATGGCGATGCCCAGACCACCCAGAACCTTGGGCAGCTCTTCGCAGCGCGCGTACACACGCAGGCCGGGCTTGCTGATGCGCTTCAGACCCGCGATAACGGGGGTCTTGCCGTTGATATACTTCAAAGTCACCTTGATGGAGCCCTGCAGGCCGTCATCAATGTAGTCCACAGCCTTCACATAGCCTTCCGCCAACAGGATCTTGGCGATAGCCTTCTTCGTGTTGCTGGCCGGCAGCGTCACAGCCTCGTGCTTAGCGACCTGCGCGTTGCGGATTCGGGTGAGCATATCGGCGATGGGATCATTCACAACCATGTTGGTACCTCCTTCCGTTTCTCTCCCCGATTACCAGCTGGCCTTGCGCACGCCCGGAATCTCGCCCTTGTAGGCCAGCTCACGGAAGCAGATACGGCACACGCCGTACTTGCGCAGGACAGAGTGGGGACGGCCGCACAGACGGCAGCGGGTGTAAGCGCGGGTGGAGAACTTGGGCGTCCTCGCCTGCTTGAGCTTCATACTCGTCTTAGCCATTAGATGTTCTCCTCCTTATTACGCCTGCGCGAAGGGCATGCCCAGCAGACGCAGCAGCTCCTTGCACTCTTCGTCGGTCTTGGCGGTGGTCACGAAGATCATCTCCATGCCGCGAATGTGCTCGACCTTGTCGTACTCGATTTCGGGGAAGAGCAGCTGCTCACGAATGCCGAGGGCGTAATTGCCGCGGCCATCGAAAGCCTTATCGGAAACGCCGCGGAAGTCACGGACGCGGGGCAGCGCAATGTTGACCAGCTTGTCCATGAATTCTTCCATGCGGGCGCCGCGCAGGGTAACCTTCGCGCCGATGTTCTGACCCTCACGGAGCTTGAAGTTTGCAATCGACTTCTTGGCCTTGGTGACCATGGGCTTCTGGCCAGCAATGGTCGTCAGCTCGTTGATCGCCATTTCAAACGCCTTGGCGTTGTCCTTGCAATCGCCCAGGCCCATGTTGATCACGATCTTGTCCAGCTTCGGGATCTCCATGACGTTCTTGTAGCCGAACTTCTGCTGAAGAGCAGGAACAGCCTCGGCCAGATACTTTTCCTTAATACGGGTAGCCATCAGACTTTTCCTCCTTCTCAGTCAATATCGGCGCCGCACTTCTTGCAGACGCGGACCATCGTGCGGTTCTTCTTGCCGTTGGCATCCACAGCCACGTTCACCTTGTGGGAAACGCGGGTGGGCTTGCCGCACTTGGGGCAAATCAGCATCACGTTGGAAGCGTCAATCGCCGCTTCCTTCTTCACGATGCCGCCGGGCTGCATGGCATTGCGCGCCTTCTGGTGGCGAGTCACCATGTTCACGCCTTCGACGATGACCTTGCCGGTCTTGGGGAAGGCGACGGTGATCTTGCCCTTCGTGTTCTTATCCTTGCCGGTGATGACCATCACCTGATCATTCTTGCGAACGTGCATCTCTTCCGCCTCCTTACAGAACTTCGGGAGCCAGGGAGACGATCTTCATGAAGTCCTTCTCGCGCAGCTCACGGGCAACGGGTCCAAAGATACGGGTTCCGCGCGGCAGCTTCGCATCGTTGATGATAACGGCAGCGTTGTCATCAAACTTGATGTAAGAGCCGTCGGGACGCCGCTTGTTCTTGCGCATACGGACGATAACCGCCTTCACGACGTCGCCCTTCTTCACGGTGCCGCCGGGGGTCGCGGTCTTGACGCTGGCCACGATGACATCACCGATGGAACCGTCACGCCGGAAAGAACCGCCCAGCACGCGGATGCACATGATTTCCTTGGCGCCGGAGTTATCGGCGACCTTAAGCCGGGTTTGCGGCTGAATCATAGGGTTTTTCCTCCTTACATGACAGCGGGATTACTTGGCCTTCTCGATGATTTCGACCAGGCGCCAGCGCTTGTCGTGGGACAGCGGACGAGTTTCCATCACGCGGATGGTATCGCCGACGCCGCACTCATTGTTTTCGTCATGAACCTTGAGCTTCGAGGTCTGGTTCATGATCTTGCCGTACAGGGGATGACGGACGCGCGTCTTGATCTGAATGGTGACGGTCTTGTCCATCTTGTCGGACACGACGACGCCGATACGGGTCTTGCGCAGTCCGCGCTCCTGAGTGTTGTTCGTTTCAGACATGGCAGCAGCTGCCTCCTTCCAATCTCACTTACGCCTGCTCCAGCTGGCGCAGCACGGTCTTGGCGCGGGCAATGTCGCGCTTAACCGCAGTAATCTGCATGGTGTTCTGCAGCTGGCCGGTAGCGAGCTGGAAACGAAGGGTGAAGAGATCCTTCTTCAGCTCAGCGACCTTTTCGGTCAGCTGTTCCTTGCTCATGGACGTAAATTCATTCGCTTTCATTTCTCTTCACCACCCGCTTCGGTCACGGCTTCGTCAGCACGCTTGATGAACTTGGTCTTCAGGGGCAGCTTGTGGGCAGCCAGGCGCAGGGCTTCGCGAGCGGCTTCTTCGGGCACGCCAGCGATTTCAAACAGCACGCGGCCGGGCTTGACAACTGCAACCCAGTATTCCGGAGAGCCCTTGCCGGAACCCATTCGGGTTTCAGCCGGCTTTTCGGTAACGGGCTTATCGGGGAAAATCTTAATCCACACCTGACCGCCACGCTTGGTGTAACGGGTCAGGGCGATACGGGCGGCCTCAATCTGCTGAGAGGTAACCCAGCAGGGCTCAGTGGCCTGAAGGCCGTATTCACCGTAAGCGAGGAAGTTGCCGCGATGAGCAGCACCCTTCATGCGGCCGCGGAAAACCTTGCGGCGCTTGACTCTCTTGGGCATCAGCATGGGTTACTTAACCTCCTTCGCGACCGGAGCCTTCTTAGCCTTCGGCAGGATCTGACCCTTGTAGATCCAAACCTTCACGCCCAGACGGCCATAGGTGGTCTTGGCTTCAGCGAAGCCGTAGTCGATGTTGGCGCGCAGGGTCTGCAGCGGGATGGAGCCATCATGATAGTGCTCGGTGCGGGCAATGTCCGCGCCGCCCAGACGACCAGAAACGCTGGTCTTGATACCCTTCACGCCGGGGAGCTTCATCGCGCGCTGCTGCGCCTGCTTCAGGGCACGGCGGAAGCTGATGCGCTTCTCCAGCTGCTGAGCGATGTTCTCCGCCACCAGCTGCGCGTCCGCATCGGGCTGCTTGATCTCCATCACGTTGATCTGCGCCGGACGGCCGAGCTGCTTGGTCACTTCCGCCTTCAGCTGCTCGATGGTAGCACCCTTCGGGCCGATGATCATGCCGGGCTTGCTGGTCATGATGTTGACGGTCACGTCCTTAGCGGTGCGTTCAATGTCGATGCGGCTGATGCCGGCAGCATAGTACTTTTCCTTAATCATCTTGCGAAGCTTAAAGTCTTCAACCAGGTTGTTGGCGAAGTCCTTCTTGTCCGCATACCAGCGGGTGCTCCAGCCGAAGATGACGCCCACGCGAGCTCCGTGGGGATTGACTTTCTGACCCATGGATAAACCTCCTTACGCCTTCTTCTGGTCCAGCACCACGCTGATGTGGCTGGTGCGCTTGAGCATGGGGGACGCGCTGCCGCGGCTGCGGGCAACGTAGCGCTTGAGCGTCGGGCCGGGGTTTGCGTAAACCTCAGCAACGTACAGCTCCTTGCGGTCCAGCTCCTGGTTGTTCACCGCGTTGGCGATGGCGCTGTTGAGCACCTTCAGCACAACGGGGGAAGCGGCCTTGGGGGTGTAGGTCAGAATCGCGGCGGCTTCGTCCACATTCTTGCCACGGATCAGGTCGATAACGATCTTCACCTTGCGAGGAGAGATGCGAACGTACTTAGCAATAGCCTTCGGACGCTTGTCGGCGGACGCCTGACGAGCCTGCGTCTTCGTCTTCGAACGGGTTGCCATATCGTTTCACTCCTCTCTTACTTGCGGGCAGTCGCCTTGTCACCCGCGTGACCCTTAAAGGTACGGGTGGGCGCGAATTCGCCCAGCTTGTGACCGACCATATCCTCGGTCACATAGACCGGAACATGCTTGCGGCCATCGTGCACGGCGATGGTGTGGCCAACGAAATCCGGGAAAATCGTGGAGGAACGGGACCAGGTCTTGACCACGTTCTTCTTGCCGGACTTGTTCATCTCAACAATGCGCTTCATCAGCGCAGATTCAACATAGGGGCCCTTCTTAATAGAGCGGCTCATTGGTTGGCTGCCTCCTTCCTGTAGGATGCGCGATTACTTGCCAGCGCGCTTGACGATCATCTTGTTGGAATACTTCTTGTGCTTGCGGGTCTTCAGGCCCAGAGCGGGCTTGCCCCACGGAGTCACAGGAGCCGGCAGACCAACGGGGCTCTTGCCCTCGCCGCCGCCATGCGGGTGATCGTTCGGGTTCATGACGACGCCGCGGACGGTCGGACGCACGCCCATATGACGGACGCGGCCAGCCTTGCCCAGGCGGACGTTCTCATGGTCGGTGTTGCCGACGGTGCCGATGGTCGCCTTCGCGTTCAGCGGCAGCTTGCGCATTTCACCGGAGGGCAGACGGACGGTCGCAAAGCCGTTTTCCTTCGCCATGAGCTGTGCGCTCATGCCGGCGGAACGAACCAGCTGACCGCCGCGGCCGGGCTTGAGCTCCAGGTTGTGGATCAGCGTACCGACCGGGATGTTCGCCAGCGGCAGCGCGTTGCCGGGCTTGATGTCCGCGTTCTCGGAGGACACCACGGTGTCGCCCACATTCAGGCCCAGAGGAGCCAGAATGTAGCGCTTCTCGCCGTCGGCGTAGAACAGCAGGGCGATGAACGCGCTGCGGTTCGGGTCGTACTCAATCGCGGCAACCTTCGCCGGAATTTCCAGCTTGTTGCGCTTGAAATCAATCACGCGGTACTTGATCTTGTTGCCGCCGCCCTGATGACGGACGGTGATCTTGCCCTGCTTGTTGCGGCCGGCGTTCTTCTTGAGGTATTCCACCAAGCTCTTCTCAGGAGACTTCTTGGTGATTTCCTCATAGGTCAGAACCGACATAAAGCGCCGGGCGGGCGAAGTCGGCTTATAAGTGCGGATAGCCATGTTTCTTGTCCTCCCTGCTTTACTCGCCCATGCCTTCGAAGAACTTAATCGGCTTAGAGTCCTTCTTCAGCGTAACATAGGCTTTCTTGACTTCCGGGGTGCGGCCTTCACTGCGGCCCTGACGCTTGATCTTGCCAATCGTGCGCAGGGTATTGACCTTTTCGACCTTCACGCCGTCTTCCGCGAAAACCGCTTCAACAGCCTGCTTGATCTCGGTCTTGGTGGCATTGATGGCCACTTCAAACACGTACTTCTTATCGGCAAAACCGTCGTACGCTTTTTCGGTCAGCACCGGGCGAATAATCACGTCGTGCACGGACTTCATTACGCGTACACCTCCTCAACAGAAGCGACGGCAGCCTTGGTCAGGACGACCTTGCCGGCGTTCAGGATGTCATAAACATTCAGGGTGTTGACGTAGGTGGTCATTGCCTGCGGCAGGTTCGCCGTGGCGCGAACCACGTTCTCGTCCTTTTCCGGCAGCACGACCAGCGCCTTCTTTTCAGCGCCCAGCTTCTTCAGCACGTTCGCCATCAGCTTGGTCTTGCCTTCGGAGAGGGTCAGCTCGTCCACCACGATGATGTCGCCATCGTTGAGCTTGGAAGTCAGCGCGCTCTTGAAAGCAAGGCGGCGAACCTTCTTCGGCACAGCGATCACATAATCGCGGGGCTTGGGGGCGAACACGACGCCGCCGTGACGGAACTGCGGAGCGCGGTTGCCGTGATGACGAGCATTGCCGGTGCCCTTCTGACGGTAGATCTTGCGACCACCGCCGCGGACTTCCGTGCGGGTCTTGGCACTCTGCGTGCCCTGGCGCTGTGCGGCCAGATAGGAACGGACGACCAGATGCATAGCGGCGACATTAACGTCGGACGCGAAGATCGCATCGCTCAGTTCAATCTCGCCAATGGCCGCGCCTTCCATATTGTAAAGAGCAGTCTTAGCCATTGTTCAATCCTCCTCGCGGCATCACTTGACCGTGTCGCGGATGACCAGCAGGCCTTCGTTGGCACCGGGCACAGCGCCCTTGACCAGCAGCAGGTCGCGTTCAGCATCCACAGACACGACTTCCAGGTTCTGAACAGTCACACGATCCACGCCGTAATGGCCGCCCATGTGCTTGTTCTTGAACACGCGGGAAGGATCGGAGTTAGCGGACATGGAGCCGACGCCGCGATGATACTTGGAGCCGTGCGCCATAGGGCCGGTGTGCTGATTCCAGCGAGCCACCGGGCCGGTGAAGCCATGGCCCTTGGAGGTGCCGGTCACGTCGATCTTGTCGCCCGCGACGAACTGGTCAACCTTCAGCACATCATTGACCTTGTAACCAGAGCAGTCATCGAAGCGGAATTCGCGCAGCACGCGCTTGGCTTCGACGCCAGCCTTCTTGTAGTGGCCCTGAACCGGCTTGCTGAGCAGCTTCTCAGCGCGCTTCTCGGTCAGCTCGCCAAAACCAACCTGAACGGCGTTGTAGCCATCAGATTCGACAGTCTTGGTCTGCACAACCGTGCAGGGGCCGGCCTTGATCACAGTGACCGGAACAAGACGGCCATCTTCGGTGAAGATCTGCGTCATGCCGATCTTCTTACCCACGATCGCTTTCTTCATTGTTTCGTCCTCCTGCCTTACAGCTTCATTTCAATTTCGACACCAGCAGGAAGTTCAAGCTTCGACATGGCGTCCACGGTCTTGGCGCTGGCGTTCATGATGTCGATCAGGCGCTTATGGGTACGGCGCTCGAACTGCTCGCGGCTGTCCTTGTACTTGTGGGTAGCGCGCAGGATGGTCACGATTTCCTTCTCCGTGGGGAGCGGAATCGGGCCCGACACGCGGGCGCCGGTGCGCTTGGCAGTCTCGACAATCCGCTCCGCGGACTGATCGATCAGGGTGTGCTCATAGCTCTTGAGCTTGATGCGGATTTTCTGGGTGGCCATTGATTTACCTCCTAATGTCGTCTCGTTGGCGCCGTCCGGCTTCCACTGCAGGTGCGGTCGCCGCTGCGCTTCGAGTCCGTCGCCCGATTGTCGGGCTGGTCCGCGCTAATTACCCGCCATGGCCTGGCGGCAACTTAGCACATCATCCCTGTACAGACAACACTCTGATTATATCAGATACACATGAAAATTGCAAGGGGTTTTGCGCAGTTTTTTCAGGAAAATTTTCGGCTTTTTTCACTTTCTCGACCCGCAAAACCCGCCCTGTGCCCGCATTTGCAATCTTTCTGCATATACACGCTGTCCAGTGTGTCCTACTTTAGCGTGTGTTTGCCCCTTTTGCCCTTGTCATCCGCACTTTTTGCATTTTGTGTTCCGCAGCATGTTGATTTTCCTGCTCTTGCGTCAAGTTTTATTCACACTTGTCCGTGTGTATCTACTTTCAATGTCGCTGACTTGCCGTTTTTTTGACGAACGTTCGGACTTCCATATATATCGCTGAATGTTCCTCTCTCCCCTTTTCCGCACAAAAAAAGCACCCGGTTTTCCGCCGGATGCCTGCCTGATTTGGCTGCTGCATTTGTCCATTATGGGATACGCTGATAATGTCCGCCTGCTTCGCACTGGTAGAAGCCCAAGTATCCGTCCTCCGTCAGTGCCGCATGATAGCGCACATACGTCCCCTTGCTGGTGTTGCTGAGGATGAAGTCGTGCGCATACCCATTCGTTCCGCCGACAATCTGCCATTGGAACATTCCGGCGCTTTCCGGATTCATATCCGCGGTGATGCCTTCGGTCAAGTAGCGCATACTTTCCGACGCTTCATCCGAAATCGCGTAGCAGACGCCCTGTCCGTCCGCCATCAGCGTGAACACCCAGCCCATCAGCTCCCCGCCGCCGCAGAAGCCCCACGTCCCGCTGACGTTCGCCATCGCTTCCGCATCCACCGTGTCGTTCAGCTGTACGCTCATCAGCGGCACGAAGCCCCACAGCATCGTGCCGTCCCGCATTGTCGCGCGCGCATAGGCCCAGAACGGGTCATACTGCGCCAGCAGATGCACGTCTGTCAGCGTGTCCCCTTCCGCCGTGTGATACCAGCTTGTAGTGGGGTCGTCTGTCAGGAACGCGCCATCCTTGAGTGTCACGGGAATATCCGTGAGCATCACCGGCGCGCTGCCGAGCTGATTCGTATGCACCCAGCCGATACGCATCCGGCTGCTGTTGACCTCGTACCGCACGAGCGACCAGTCGCCATATTGCATCAGGAGCGTCGCGCCGCCCGCCAGTGAGACGCTTGCCTTGCCGTTTGATGCGCGGTAGGAATTTTCGTCCGGCGCGGCATACACTGGCAGCACTTCCGTACCCGTGACTTTCTCCGACCAGAAGCCGGATGCGTCTTGCAGCGCCGCATAAATGGCATTGCATTGCAGCAGTTCTTCGCGCGTCCGCGGCATCAGCAGCGGCTGATACGTCGCGAAGGGCAGTGCCCCCTCCGTTTTCCAGATGAGCCCATCTGCCGTGGCGTATGTATTCGTGTCTGCGTCGTAGCGCAAGGTGAGCTCGCCAGAACAGATGGCGGTATAGGTCTCCTGTCCATCCACCCAATCGACCAGCACCGTGCCGTCAGTGAGCGGTTCATCAGCGATTGCCGCGCCCAGCGGAAGCATTGCCGCCAGCAGCAGCGCGAAAATGCGTTTCTTCATAGGAAAACCTCCCTTTGCCTATATAACGGGCAGAAGGCGAGAAAAATTCCCGAAAGAATGGAAATAATGTATCAGTCAACCGCCAGCCTGATTCCGCCCTTTCTTTCCGACGGCTGCACAATCACCGTCACAGGCTGGTTGCCGCCCCACTCGTAGGCATAGGATTCGCCGGATGCCTGCCCGATGAGCGTTTTCCAGTTGATGTCCGTGCGAATCTGCGGGTCGCAGTTGTTGCCTTCCTGCCCCATCCAGCAGATAACCGCATCCGGGTCAACAGAAATCGTTGCGCGGGACTTGCGATTGTTCATCACCAGCGGGTTGCCGTCAGAGAGCACCGCCACATACGCGCTGTCGCCACGCCCGGTCAATGTCGAGGTCGCGATGCCCTTCTGCGACACCACGCCCATGCCCAGGAAGCGCACGTTGTAGTCGCAGTCGCCCGTGAACGCGAGGATGTTCTCTGCCTCCACAGACAGCACTTCGCCGCGCGCCAGCTGATAGGCTGTCACATGCTGTCCCGCGTTCGCGTAGTACGTCTGCGAATCGCCGCCGAAATTCACCTTCATCAGCGGCAGATTTTCGCCCGCCATGCGCCGGGTCAGCGCACCGAACGCCGCCTGCAGCAGCCCCTGCTGCGGGCCAAACAGAACCTTTTCAAACGTATAGTTCTTCCCGCCAGCGCTCTCCCCCGCGATAAACGCGCCTGCCTTTGTGTACAGCACGCCGCCGCCCTGACACGTCACCTTCAGCGCCAGCTCATTGACTGTCTCAAATCGAATCATCCGCTGTTCCTCCTCACGCGAGCGTCACGCCGTACAGTGCGCACTGCCCCGCCAAATCCATATGAACGCCGTTGCCGACGGGGTTGAATTTCCACTGTCCCTGATGCAGGTAGAGTTCGCCCAGCGTCATGCTGGTCACGTTCTCGAACGCGTTTCCCAGCGGATAGCTGAGGATTTCCCGCCCGTCGCGGTCGTCCAGAATGCGCAGATACACGTTTTGCAGCATTCCGAAGTGCAGTTTCTGCGTCAGCGCTTCGTCAATCGTCAGCACAAAAACGATTTTGCGGATTCGCGGGTCAATTCGCGCAGTATCAACAGTAATCGTCTCCCGGTCGTCCGCGCCGCTTGGCTGAAAGCGGACACTGCCGTCGCTTGACGTCTGCTGCCCGTAGAACACAAACCCCTCATCGGACAGCACGCGCCCATTTTCGCCCAGCAGAAACGCCGACGCATCCACATCGCATCGGGAATCGTTCGCATGCCACCCGAAACCGAACCGAATCCGCGCACACCCGCTCTCCTGCAAACGCAGCGCCGTTTTCTGCCCGCGCGCAACGGGCATAAGCATCGGCGGCATCCGGCGCGGAGTCGGCTGCACGGTCGGCTGCATCGGCTGACTGGACACTTGCAGCGTCGGCGCAGGCGTCCGATTCGGCATCGGCGGCTGCACCATGCGCATCGTCGGATGCTCCGGCATCGGCGGACGCGGCGGTATCCGCTGCGCCTGATGATGCTGCGGCGCGCTCGTTGCCTCCGGCGCATTCAGCAGCCGATCGGACAGCGCGGGCATCACGCTCTCCCGCATGTCCGGCAGACTGTCCCGCGACAGCGCCGGGCGGATGCGGTTCAACTCCTCCGTCAGCATATTTCGGCTGAGCGGCGGATGGATTCGCTCTGCATAGGCCATGTTGCTCCTCCTGTGCGGCTGCGCCCGAAGAATGATTCACACAAAGGGTGATTCACCCGCCGGAAACGCCTTCTCCATCAAAAAGGGCAAAGCGGAGACAGACGCGCCGCCCGTTCCACTTTGCCCCTTCCTATGTTGATTTTTTTCGTGCAAAACAAGCTGCGCTTACACGTTCACGCCGTACGCCTTGCACAGCGCGTACAGGCCGCCCTGATAGCCCGCGCCGACGGCGTTGAACTTCCACGTCGCGCCGCTGCGGTACAGTTCGCACACCACCAGCGCCGTCTCCACGGAGAAATCCTCGCCAAGGTCGTAGCGCAGTTCTTCCGTGCCGACACTATCGTTCTCGCTGGAACGGCGCGCCAGACGCACATAGGCGTTCGACACCTGACCGAAGTTCTGTCCGCGCTCCTGCGCCTCGTAGATAGTCACGGTGATGGCGATGCGCTCCACGTCCGCCGGGACTTTCGTGAAGTCGATATACAGCACTTCGTCGTCGCCCTCACCCTCGCCGGTGCGGTTGTCGCCCGTGTGGGTGACGCTGCCGTCCGCGCTCTTCAGGTTGCCATAGAAGATGAAGTCCTCATCCTTGCGAACCTTGCCGTTCGCGCCCAGCAGGAACGCGGAAGCATCCAGGTCGAACTCCGCGCCGCCGCTGTAGCGGTTCGTGTCCCAGCCCAGGCCAACCAGCGCCAGTGTCATGCCCTTGTCCAGAGAGATTTTCTGACCCTTAGAAAGATTCACAGCCATGCGAGTATTCCTCCTATCGTAATTTTGTATTGCTTACTGATACAGCCGCACCAGTTCCGCCAGTCGGCTTGCTTCAGTCACGCCCTGCCCGATGGCGTTGAACTTCCATTCACCGTTGTGACGGTAAATTTCGCCCACAACAAGACCCGTCCGCCCGCTGTAATCATCGGAGAGGTTGAAGCGGCAGATTTCCTTCTGCGTGGACAAATCCACCAGGCGGATGAAGGCATTGCGAATCAGGCCGAAATGCTGATGGCGGACGTTCGCATCGTAGATGTTGACGACGAATACCAGCTTGTCGATGTTCGCGGGAATGTTGGGCAAGTCGACCATAATCTGCTCATCGTCGCCGTCGCCCGCGCCGGTCAGGTTATCGCCCTGATGGACGATTGCGCCGCTGGAATGCACGAGATTGCCGAAATAGACGCAGCAGGTCTTGATGTCATTGCTGATGATGCGCCCATCCGCGCCGCACAGGATGACCGATGCGTCGCAGTCAATGTCCTGCGGCTTGGGCGCGAACCAGCCGCGCTTCTGCTCGACCTCGTCCCAGCCCAGACCGACCATGATTCGCTTGAGCCCCGGCTCACCCGGCTTCACGAGCGAAATTTTCTGTCCCTTTTGCAGATTCACAGACATGCTATTCCCTCCCTTAATAATGATGCAGAAGTAAGAATCCACGGCTTTGCCCCAACCCCCAGCAGAGACGCTGCCCCTGCTGGGGAGTTACACCCTTGAGCGGTGCGCATTTACACAGTTGTCTTATGTGCAGCTTGATTTTTATCGTTCGTAATTTCGTATCACTTCTTCTTAGAAGTAATCGCCTTGCGAATGATATCAATCGGGATAATCAGGAACGCAATCAGCAGGCAGACCAGCCATGCCGTCCAGCTCAGCGGCTCAACGCTCAGCACCGCGCCGCCGAAGGTAACGAACAGGAATTGCAGCACCAGCAGCGCGCCGATAACCAGCAGGAAGTTCTTGTTCCGCTCCAGATGCTCAAACGGGTTCGTGTGCTCCGTGCGGGCATTGAAGCCGTTGAAGCTGATGGCCATCATGAACGTCGCAAACACGGCGGAGTTCAGCAGCGTCGTGTCCAGCACGCCCGTGCTCCACGCACCCAGCAGATGCTGCAGCGCCGGCACAAAGCGGATGCACAGGCACATCGCCGTGATGTACAGGCCGCTGACAACGACTTGCGACATCATCTTGCCCGTCACAATCGACGCGTCACGCGCAATCGGCTTTTCCTTCATGTATTCCATCAGCGCGGGTTCGCTGCCGAAGGCGATTGCCGCCAGCGTGTCCATCGCCAGATTGACGACCAGCAGCTGGATAACCGTCAGGATTTCGTTTTCACCGAACAGGGGCGCGAGGAAGCAAGTCAGCACCGCCGCGACGTTGACCGTCAGCTGGAAGATGAGGAACTTGCGGATGGACTTGAACATCGTGCGGCCGTACAGGATTGCCTTTTCAATGGACAGGAAGTTGTCATCGAGGATGGTAATGTCGCCCGCTTCCTTCGCGACTTCCGTGCCCGAACCCATCGCGAAGCCAACGTCCGCCTTCTTCAGCGCGGGCGAGTCGTTCACGCCGTCGCCGGTCATGCCGACAACCAGATTCAGTTCCTGTGCGCAGCGCACCAAACGGCTCTTGTCCGTCGGCAGCGCACGGGACACTACGCGCAGATTCGGCAGCACCTTCTTGAGTTCGTCGTCGCTCAGTTCCGCCAGCTCCGCGCTCGTCAGGGCGACGTCGGTATTATGCTTGAGCAGACCCGCTTCCTTCGCGATGGCGACGGCGGTTTCCTTGCGGTCGCCCGTAACCATCACGACCTGAATGCCCGCCTCCTGCACTTCGCGGATGGCGTCAACCGCTTCCTTGCGCACGTTGTCGCGAATTGCCAACACGCACACCAGCGTCAGGCTGTCGCCGTCCGCCGTATCGCCGTCGCACTTCGCCACGCCCAGCAGACGCATCGAGCGTCCCGCCTGTTCGTCCATGTACGTCATGAGGAAATTGCGCTCAGTCAGGGGCTTCACCGCGCCGTTTTCGTCCAGATACGTCTGGCAGCGGGCAATAATGCGTTCCGGCGCGCCTTTGATGTAGGTAACAACCTTGCCATTATGGTTGATGGTGACGGTCGAATACTTCTTCGCGGAGTCAAAGGCGTTGAAGTTGCGCACATCCTCACGCGCCACGTTTGCATCCACGCCCGCGTCAACCAGGAAGGACATCAGCGCGCGGTCGGTAGAGTTGCCGCCGATGATGCTGCCGTTGGAGTAGGAGGACGAGTTGTTCAGACCGATGCCGATCGTCACTTCGTCCTTGAGCGGCAGGGGAAGCTCCTTCATCGAGGAGAACTTGCGCACGTTGCCCGTCGCGACTTCCACGACGCTCAGCTTGCCCTCGGTAATCGTGCCGGTCTTGTCGGAGAAAAGCAGCGACAGTGAGCCGGCAGTTTCCAAACCGTTGATTTTGTGCACCAGCACGTTGTCCTTCGCCATGCGCATACTCTGATAGCTCAGCAGGATGCTGGTGAGCATCGGCAGCCCTTCCGGCACAGCGCAGACGATAATCGTTACCGCCACGGTGATGGCTTCGATGGACAGGTTCACCCATTCCATAAAGGTATTGGGGATATTGCCGCCCAGCAGCGTCCGGGCAAACACGCCCACGACGATGGCAATCGCGCCGATATAGCCGAAGGTCGAAATCTGCTTGGCGAGCTTGGCCAGCTTGACCTGCAGGGGCGTTTCACGCGTATCCTCCTGCACTTCCAGCGCCAATTCGCCAAACAGCGTCTTATCGCCGACAACCTTGACTTCCATGTAGGCTTCGCCGCTGCACACCACCGTGCCGCGGTAGACATAGCAGCGGTTCAGCAGGTCCTTGGTGTTGTAGGCCTCGCCGCTTTCGTTGACGGTCTTGGTTGCTTCCTTGGTTTCGCCATTGAGCGTCGCCTGGTCAACCTTCACAAGCCCCTCGACAATCTCGCCGTCTGCGGAGATTTTGTCGCCCGCCTGCAAATACACCAAATCGCCCACCACGACTTCGCTGACGTGGATTTCCATCAGCTTGCCGTCACGCAGCACCTTCGCAACTTCCTTGGCTTCTTCCTCCGCCTTCAGTGCGGATGCTTTGCCTTCCTGCTGATTTTCGCTGATAGCAGACACGCCGTTGGCAATCATGATAGCAATCAGAATGCCGACCGGCTCATACCAGTGCGCCTCGCCCATGAAGCACAGCACCACTTGGATGACCAGCGCCACGAGCAGAATCATAATCATCGGGTCTTTGAAGCCCTCAAGAATTTTCTTCCACAGCGGTTCCGGGGGAATTTGCGTGAGGGTATTCGCGCCGTGCTTTTGGCGGCTTTCCTCCACTTGCTGTTTGTTCAGCCCCTGAAGATTCATTGTTCTTCCTCCACTTCGTTGGTTTCCGCACCCGATTGTGCGTTTTGTCAACCTTACATTTGCTATTTTACATCATATTTCCTTGCTTTGCAAGTCTCATCGGGTGCAAAAAAGCATCAAATACATCCAACTGTCGTTCTTTCCGTCGCAAAACCGCAAGCGGCTGCATCAATAATACACTTTTCGCGCCCCAAGGTGCGCGGGGGCTGCGATCACGGGCGCGAAATCCCCTGCTTGCGGGAAAAGCAGCTATGGTCGCAAGCCCAGCATCGTGGTCGCGCCCATCTGGCGCGACACAGCATAGATGGTGAATAGAGCAGCTTGGGGGCGCGTCTGAGGACGCGCGAAGTTTGGGCGCGGGACGCTTCGCTGCCGCGACTTTGCTTGACTTCTCCCTTTGAATAGGTTTGACGAGGAACAGTTGGGGCGTTGCCCCAAACCCCACAAGGGACGCTGTCCCTTGACCCTGCAAGGGGGAGATGAAAAGGGACGAAGTCCCCCCCTTGACCCCTTCGCGCGATTGAGTGGACTTCGCTTTCATGCCCCTTCCGCGTGTTTATCCTCTTTTCTTACCTATTATAAATTATTCCTTCCGCTGTGACAACCGCATCCCACAGGGGCGGCACAGAGGGCTTCTCCCCCGCAATCGTCAGCGCCTTACGAATCGCTTTTTCCGCCTCCTCCGCCTCCGCTTCATTCCTCGCATACAGCGTCGCCAGCGGCGTGTCCTCCGTCACTTCATCCCCCAGCCGCACATGCAGCACATACCCGACCGAGTAATCCAGCATATCCGACTTCTTCGCGCGGCCAGCACCCATCCGCTGCGCCGCCATGCCCAACGCCGTCGTGTCCATCGCGCTTAGATAACCTGCCGTTTCCGCCCGCATCACACGCTTGACCGCCGCCTGCGGCAAAAGCGACAAATCCTCCACCACGCGCGGATCGCCGCCCTGCGCGGCAATCATCTCCGCCAGCTTGCGCAGACCCGCGCCGGATGAAAGCGCGTTTTCCAGCATCGCCCGCGCTTCCGGCAAAGTTTTCGCCTTCTCCGCCAGCACCAGCATGTGGCTGCCCAGCAGCAGCGAAATCTCCAGCAAATCGCCCCGCGTCCGCCCTGCCAGCACGTCGATGGCGTCCTTGACTTCCAGCGCGTTGCCGATGTGCGTTCCCAGCGGCTGCGCCATGCTCGTGATGACCGCTACAACCGGCTTGCCTGCCAGCTTGCCGATGTCTACCATCGTCTGCGCCAGCGCCAGCGCGTCCGGCAGCGTCTCCATCAGCGCACCCGAACCCGTCTTGACGTCCAGCACAATGCCGTCCGCGCCCGACGCGAGTTTCTTGCTCATGATGGACGCGGCAATCAGCGGCAGCGAATCAACGGTGGATGTTACATCGCGCAGGGCATAGAGCGTCTTATCCGCCGGGGCGAGCGCCGCCGTCTGCCCGATGACCGCAAGGCCGATTTCCTGCACCTGCCGGATGAACCGCTCCTCCGTCTCCTCCACGGACAGACCGGGAATGGATTCGAGCTTATCCAGCGTACCGCCGGTGTGCCCCAGCCCGCGCCCGCTCATCTTCGCCACCGGCACGCCGCACGCCGCCACCAGCGGCGCCAGAATCAGCGTCGTCGTATCGCCCACGCCGCCGGTGGAATGCTTGTCAATCTTCTTGCCCGGAATCGCAGACAGGTCGCACACGTCGCCGCTGTCGCGCATGGCAAGCGTCAGGTCAGTGGTTTCCTGCGCGGTCATGCCGTTCAAGCGAATCGCCATCAGCAGCGCCGCCAGCTGATAATCCGGAATGGTCTTGTCCGCCGCCCCGCGCGCGAAAAAGGTAATTTCCTCGCGCGTCAGCGGCTGACCAAGTTTCTTCTTGGTGATAATATCCAGAATCTGCATACGCATCCTCCCTCAAGGGAATGTTACGTCTCCATTATAGCATAGCCGAGGAGGAAAGAAAAGCCACCGCAGAAAATCTTCATCTGATTCTCATCAAAAACACAGAAAAAGGACTTTTCTTTCCGCGCTTTGTTGTGTATAATAGATGATGAAATGCGATGGCACATCGTCCGCCCGATGCTACGCCGCCGCAGGAAGGAGGCTTCGCTGTGAGTCAATTTGAAACCACCAAGCTGCACCCCATTCAGGAATCCGGCAATGAAGCGCAGGACATCCTGCTGTATGTCTACAACGCCCTGCAGGCCAAGGGCTATGACCCGATTACGCAGCTCGTCGGCTATATTATTTCCGGCGATCCGACGTATATCACCAGCTACAATTCTGCCCGCAGCATGATTTGCCGACTGGAACGCGACGAAATTCTGGAAGAGCTTGTGCGCTTCTACCTTGCTGGTCACACGCCCAAGCAGTCCTGACCGCTGTTTTTCTCCGCGACCTTCGCGGAGGTGTATTTGTTGACGCCTTTTTTGCGACACTGGATGGCAGCATCCCCGAACGACAAAAACAGGGCTGGTCTTTTCCGCATAAGCGGATGAGATCAGCCCTTTTTTCTATGGATGATTATTCCTTTTCCGCCGCGTCGTCCGGTTCCCACACCAGCAGTTCGCCCGGCTGACAGTCCAGTTCGCGGCAGAGCGCATCGAGCAGCGCCATGCGAATTGCCTTCGCGTGACCGTTTTTGAGGATGGAGCGGTTCGGCAGCGCAATGTCGAGTCGCCTCGACAGTTCTGTCAGGGTCATTTTGCGGCGAGCAAGCATCACGTCCAGCTCAATGCGGATCACGGGGAAATTCCTCCTTTATCGTTTGCTTTCTTCTTATTATATGTCATGATGTTGCTGTTAGCAAGCCCCTTCCGGCGGAAAAAACGCCCGTGCTGGACTGCTGGTTTCCTTGAGCATCTCGTTCTTGCGCATATGCGAACATATGTTTACTGTTTTGGACAAAAGAAGTCCGGCAAAATTGTCGGAAATGACGAATATACCTAATTGGCCGAAAATTCGCTTGACAAAATAACAGAACGGTGATATGCTTCACGTCGAAAGGGAACATCCGGTCGCAAGAACGAACGTTTTGAGAACGGATGTGTTCCTTTTCAAGATAAGGAAGGAGGGATGGATGTGATGAATGTGGTTGTGAGGGAAACGGGGCCGCCCTGCAAAGCAACGGATTTCTATATTTTCCTTACCAGCCAACGGGTGCAAAAGTATGTTTTTCATTAACGACACGCGAAGGCTCTACAATGCTTCGCAGAAAGGTGATTAATTGACTATGAAAAGTGTAATCTACGGCAGTGGCGCTAACAGTATTGTTACTCTGTATCGAATTCATCAGGGCGGTTGTTACTTCAAGAAAGATACCTCTACTTCTCATTCGCAAATCAAGAAGCTCCAATCCCAATTAAACACCATGGGGTTTGATTGTGGAACGGCAGATGGCAAGTACGGTGATAAGACCGTTGCCGGCGTCAAGGCATTCCAGAAAGCACACAATCTTACCCGCGATGGTCTTTTCGGCAAAGCAAGTCTTGAAGCACTTGAAGCTGAACTTAACCAGTCCGGTGCAGTTCACTTCGACAGTAATTGTGAGAACAGTAGTGACATCGGTGCTTATGGATGTTATGACAAAGCTGATGATTCTCTGGAGGCTCGCAAATACAAAGTATCTACCGCAATGCGAATTACCAATTACACTGATGCAGCGGAGTATATTTACGCTTATCTCGGAGAAGGTTCGCCGCTGCGTTTGGAAGAATTTATGCAAAATTTGGAGAACGATGCTGCTGATACTGACGTTCACTATAATGACGAGGACTGCGCAGGATATGTCTATGTTGCTCGAAATAGTCAGGGTGCTAAGGGTGCAACCAGTGAATTTACCCAGCAGCTAAAATTCTTTGGTTCAATCAAAGATCTCGGTGGCTATGACAAGTTGATTCCCGGCATGGAACTATTCCAAGGTTTCCGAAAGACCCCAACCAGCAATCAATTTTATTCCAGTCATATCGGCGTTTATGCCGGAAAGCAAACCCTTCAGGGAACACTTATGCCTGCTGTATATCAGTCTTCGAGCAGTTATCCTTCTCTCGAAAAGAGGTATGACAAGACAAGTGGTCCGAACCTCACCAAGTTAGGAGATAGCTGGAACTATTGGGGCTGGTCGAAGTTTATTCGCCTGCGCTAATGCTATAACTACATACAAAATAGGAATGAGATTTTTCATCCATTTCGATGGTTGTAATATCTGCTTGTTCCACATCGGTGAATATGTAAAGGCATGATTCATGCTGCAACGGTAGCCTTGAAGTCTCAAAATGCTCATTTAGCAGGTTGATTTGATACTTCTGCCGTTGCAGTTCTCTATTCCAGTAGCCATCTACCGACAGCAAGACGGCGCCAGCAGCCTTGATTTCAGCAATATAGCTGTTATCATCTACTGCAAGCAATGTCTGGCTGTCGGTTATTTTTTGCTGCGTTATATCATAGAGAAGGATTTCCGATTTTTCATTTGTTAAACGGATTCTCATGTATGCCGTTTGACCGATGCAAGCAGCATCTCGAACATTTTCATTCTGAAGAAAATCACCGCTCAACTCAACAATACTTTCTTGCATCGCTGCATTGTAGCTTCTTATTTCCAGATTTCCCTTTTCATTTTGCTGTGCAATCAGCAAGTTACCGTCTTGATCAGAACAAGCGCAAAATGACCAATCATATATCATCAGTTTTTTGCTTTTCCCGCTTGCAATATGTGTGATTTTTACCGTGCGAAATGGCGTTTCATCCTCCGAATGCGCTTGCTTTTCAACCATATAATCGCCGACATGCTGTGCATAAGGAGCAGCCCCAAATTTCAACTTTTTTATAGTCGGTTTCTGAATCCGCTTTCCCGTATAACGGTATACCGTTTGTGTACATACTTCCATCGAGGTTATGTCCGGATAGTATTCACATATAAAGCGGTCTTTTTTCAAAATAATTTGCCCATGCGGAATTTGTTCACCGTTTGGGTCGAATTCCCCAAGTTTAGCAGATAGAAGAGATGTCCCCACCGAATCAAAAAGTTCCATCCACATTTCTTGCAATTCCGTTTTTTCGCCCTCGGCAAAGTAGATGACCACAAAACTTCCGTTCGGTGTGTGCGTCACGCTATAAAGTTCGACAGGTTCTTTACGAAACGCCAACGGATTCATGCGTATCAACTGCATGGATGCGTTATCCGTAGATGCTTGCGCACCTGCCATTCCCCCCATCATCACCATCACCGCCATCAGCAGTCCCAGCAGTCGTTTCATCCGTTTTTCCTCCTTCATTGCTTCGGGCTTTCCGCCCTGTTTGCTTCCATTATATCATCATCCGGCGGAAAAGGGAAGTTGCACATAGATTTTGTTACATTTAATACGAACATATGTTTACTGTTTTGGACAAAAGAAGTACTACGAAATTGTCGGAAATGATGAATATACCTAATTGGTCGAAAATTTGCTTGACAAAATAACAGAACGGTTATATCCTTCGCATCGAAAGGGAACATCCGGTCGCAAGAACGAACGTTTTGAGAACGGATGTGTTCCTTTTCAAGAAACGAAAGGGGGGATGGATGTGATGAATGTGGTTGTGAGGGAGACGGGACCGCCCTGCGCAAGCAAATTGCCCGTAAAAATAAAGCACATTGAAATTTTAAGGAGGATAATCTATTATGGCAGTTGAAATTACTGGCTCTGGTTACAACAGCAAGGTAAAACTTTACAACATTCATCAGGGGAATGGGTATTTTCGAAAGGATACCAGCACGACTCATTCCCAAGTTAAGCTGCTTCAGAGTGCATTGACCGATTTGGGTTACGATACGCAAGGGGCAGATGGCAAGTATGGCAACAACACGCTTGCCGCAGTTAAGAAATTTCAGGAGGCAAACAATCTGACTGCGGACGGTCTTTTCGGAAAGAACAGTTTGACCGCCCTCGAAAGCATTCTGGGTACTCACCTTGACCCGGAAAACTGCGAAACGGCTTCCGGATCGGTTACAACCGCTAATCTCACCGTTACGGAGTACATTCAGAATCTCGAAAGCTACTGCAATTCTGGCTGGAAGCATGGTTCTGGATACAACGCAAGCAAGAAACTCATCGACTGCGCGTGGTATCCATACAAAGCGCGCAGTGACCAAGGCGCTCATGGATGCACCACCGAATATAACGGGTATCTTTCTGAAAAGGGAAAGATTTCCAGTTATGATGACCTTAAAGTCGGCATGGAGGTGTTTCAGCAGAGTAGCGATGATTCCACAAAGAAATCGCACATGGGTGTATACGCAGGCAAAGTTCTTCTTCGCGGAGAACTGAAACACGCGGTTTACCAGTCTTGCAGTTCTCACTCTAACATTGCGACTAAATATAACGATGGTGTTGCTAATGATTCCGGTCCGAACTTGACCGAAATGAAGGCTGGTCGTTGGAAGTATTGGGGATGGTCCAAGTATGTAAAGCATGATTAACTAACAAAAGGGGCAATGACGCATCATTTACGTCATTGCCCCACTTGTAATTACGCCCACGGAACATACACATATTCCATGTATGCTATTTCACCCGCATCATTTAACCTAATCTGCACCGTAATGAACCAGAAGTCGAACGTCTCACTCTCCTGCGAAGCATCATGCTGGAAAACAATTTCGCCGCTTTCGGGCGCTGTGTCATCCAGATACGCGCTGATGTACCACGCCCGCAAGTCCGTCACGGGAACAAGCTGCATGTCCGCGTCCGTCATGCTGCCCAGCATCATGGCGGAAAAGTCCGCCGCCAGCGGGAACGTCACCGTCTGCCCGTCATCCGCATATGCGCCCGTTTCGCAGTCCTCCTCCGTCACAACCCGCTCGAAGCGCCCCGTCACCGCCGTGACATGGTGGTTCTCGTCCTCCTGCCACTTGACGATTTCAAACAGGTCGTAGGTGTTCCCGGACGCATCGGTGTAGGTGTAGAAGTTCGTGTCGTCCGCACTCTCGGTCAGGGGGATTTCCTGCGCCGCTTCCGCCAGCTGATATTCCTCGCGCCAGATTCGCCCGTCCGCACTGCGGGACAGCGCCACCACGCGCCCCTCCTGCATCTGCGGCGCCACCCAGAGCGTTTCGTCCGGCAGGCTGACTGTCTCCGCGCAGCTTCCATCCGGGTTAACCGCCCACAGGCAGCCCGTTCCATCCGGCGCAATGCCCGCTGCAAAGAGTTTGTCGTCCGCAGCATACAAGACGCTGCTTGCCGTGATGCCCGCCGGGTACTGCATTGCCGCCATGCGCGTCACGCTGTCCGTCGGCAGGTCAATCACGGCAAGGGTTTCCGTCTCCTGCGCACACAACGTCAGATAGAGGGTCGTTCCGTCGCAGGCAGCTGACCCCGGCGTCCCCGGCAAATCCGTAAAATGCAGGGTCTGCGCCAGCTTGCACTGTGCATCATACTGCCGAACTTGCAGCGTGTCCCCGTCCACATCAATCAGATAGAAATGCTGTGCCGCATCGGTGCAAATGGCATGAGCGCCGTATTCCGTTGCGCCGCTCACGGTCTTTCCCGTCTGGACGTTCGTCAGCGAAAACGGAATTTTCCCGTTGCCCGTAAACGGATATTGCTTCCAGACGAACGGCATGCAATTTTCCGCATAGTATTTCTTCGCGTCGTTCGAGGTTTGCAATTCGGACGAAACGAAGCGCCCACGCACCAAATCAGGTACGCTGGTGTAATTGGTATCCAATTCCAAGTCACGATAATATTCATACTGAATCGAATCCGCTGTCAGAACGGTTTGCCTATAGGTTGACGGTTCTGCCAAGTTCGTAAATCCACTTGCTGATGCGCAAAGCAAACTGCCGTCTTGAGCAAACAGCTCAATGTAGTGGTATGCCGACGTTTCTGTGTCCTCCACAAATGATTCAACAAACAGTCTACCATCGGGAAGCGGCGTAACAATCCCAATCTGATCAGGCTGATGCTTAAACAGTAGCTCTTTTCTTGCCTCCTGTTGTGCCGTTTCCGCACTACTTGCCATTCCCCCCATCATCACCATCACCGCCATCAGCAGTCCCAGCAGTCGTTTCATCCGTTTCTCCTCCTTCATTGCTCCGGGCTTTCCGCCCTGTTTGCTTCCATTATATCATCATCCGGCGGAAAAAGGAAGCGCAAAAACCGGGCAGGTCAGCCCTCGCCGACCCGTCCGGTTGCTTCCCATTGTAACGAAAGCTATCCAAAGCAATTTTTTCAAGATTCCACCTAATATCTTGACTTCCATCTTTTGTCCGCCTATAATGTACATAAAAATAGGAGGGGATTTCTATGAAACGTGCGTTTCTTCTGCTGGTGCTTCTTTGTCTCTTGCCCATCCATGCGCTGGCACAGTTCATAACCGTTCCTGATGAAATCTACGAAGCCTTGCTGGCGGACGAGGTCATTTCGTCCTATGCTTCGACGAAGGAGGAACTGCTTCCCCTGATTACTACCCTTGAAGGCTGTGATGAAAACAATCAGGCGGAATGCGCAGTGATTGTTGCTCCGCCGGATGGCAATCCGGAGCTGCTGATGCTGGGAAAGGTCAACGGTCATTGGCAAATTACAACGCGCTCCAGTTCTGTGCTGCTGAATATCAGCATTACACCACACCTTTACGGAGAAAGATATGCGGAAGTTCAGCTCTACTATAGCTCTGAAGAAGACAAGCGAAACGGAATGCCGCATGCCGTCCTGACGTTTCAGCGGGAATGGGACGACAAGGCGGGTCTGCGCTGGTATGTCACAGCGCTGGAATTTTTCGATGCAAAAGGATATTGGGTATACATCGAGATTCCCCTGCGCAGCGCCTATGTTGATGTGGCTACCAGCTATAACGATGGCATCAGTCAAAGGGTATTTTACCGCGAAAGCACTGACATCACCTGTTTCAATCTCGACACCTTCCTAAACGATGTTCTTACCGAAGCTGCAAAGACGAATGCCACCTTCTTGGATATTTCCATTCCCGACTGGCTGGTCGCCTATCCCGCCAGCGCATTGCAAAATGAAACATAACAACGCAAAGGCGGCTACAGGTCTTGTGCCTGTAGCCGCCTTCTATACCCTCTGCTATATTCATTCTTCTATTTTGCAATTTTCCGTCTTCATAAACAGGTAATTCCCCTGATAGTATACGATTGTCCAGTCCAACTTCTCTTTCTGTGGAATTGCTTCAATCATTTCACCATCGGCAAGAACCAGAATCGGCCGGATGCCTTGCTTTGCCATGATATACAGCCCTGCTCCCTCTTCTCCGCAGGAAACGACCGCCGGAACAAAAAAATCCTGCATTGACAGAGGGCAAGTCGCCAAATCAAAATCTTCTACAACAAAGGAGTAACGTTCAGCAGGATCTACATCATAGCTGAGCCGGAAATAGAAAGGAGCATCAAATTGGAATTTCATTCCGTGGTCATAGTTAAATACTATTTCTGTCGTTCCATATCCCTCTGCATTGTAAATCATACGAAAGTATGATACATACACAGCGCTCAAATTCAACACAAGCCCCCATTCCGTCTGATTTTCATCTACAAAGTCAAAATAAATATATGTTGAATCAGAGTTTCCATAAGGCATAGCAGAAAAATTTTGCAGCATCCAGCCGTCCCGCATCAAAGCGCGGTCGTTCTGCTCGCTTACTTTCCACAAGTCGCCCTGCCGCCTCAAAATCAACAGCCGCAACTGATTGTCTTTCTGCGCAACCACCGGGAGAAAGCGCATTTCCTTCAAATTCTCTGCGGATGAAAAGTTTTCCTCTTCCTCCCGTCCGTTCGGCTGATAGAGCGTCCAGCCCTCGCCGATTTCGTCCTCCACAATCTGAATCAGCCGTTTGCTTTTCAGTTCGGTCAGCCAATCTGACACAATCGGGTTCGTGTTCTCCGCAACCGCACACGAAATTCCCCCCATCATCACCATCATCGCCAGCAGCAGTCCCAGCAGCCGTTTCATCCGTTTCTCCTCCTTCATTGCTTCGGGCTTTCCGCCCTGTTTGCTTCCATTATATCATCATCCGGATTCTTGACCCTTTCGCGCGATTGAGTAGGCTCCTTCTCCATGCTTTGCCCGCGTGTTTATCCTTTTTTTATCCAACCATTTCCGTGAGTGAAATCCATCCGCTCTCCACCTCATACCGTTCTGTCCCAACATACGCCTTCACGCGCACTCGATACAGACCCGCATTCACCAGCTTTCCCTGCGAATCCGTCCCATTCCAGCAGAACGTCGACCCCGGTGCACTCAGCTGCTCCGGGCGTGATGCCTGCCGTGACGACAATCGCCGCACCGTCTGGCCGGTTTCATCCTCAATCGTCACCGTTAGTTCGCATGGAACGCCATGATACACCACAAAGGTCAGTTCCTCGCCGCTTTCGGAGCAGAATGTGTCCTGCACATGCACACGCAGTTCCGGGTCGCCCATCGTTGGCGGAACGCAGAGGACTTTCGACCAGACGACGCTCGGCAGACCCTTTTCAATCACCAGAATCTGCAAGAGGACATAGCCGGAGGACTGCGCATCGGCAGTGTTCAGGGTGATGGAGCGCTCCTTCAAGCCGGGGGATAGGGTTCGTCCGGCAATGGCGTAGCTGCCGAAATCGCCGTTGTTGTCGTAAATCAGCGTGGATTGGTCGAAATCCCAGATGCCCTGACGGCGATAGACCAGCTGATAGGCGACCTGCGCCGTGCGGACAACGTTGAAGGAAAAATCAATTACGGGCGCATCAGCGGAGAGCGTATCGCCGCTGAAGGTGATGCCCTCGATGCTTGTCTCGCGCCGGCGGCTGCTCACGGCAGACAGGTCGTAGGAGAAGAGGGCAAAATCGCTGTCCTCCGGATAGGTGCGGACGGTGGATGCGCCGTGGCTATGCAGCAGGCGGCGGCGAAGCTCGGTCAGGGTGATGGCACCGTCGCGATTCTCATCCGCGCCGAAGCTGCCCGTGCGGGAGAGCGCATCCGCCAGCGCGCCGGAGAAGTACCCCGCGCCCGCCAGCCGCTCGCCGCCGACTTCACCCGACCAGTACCAGCTTTCTTCCTCGCCGCCGGAAGAGCAGACGACATAGTAATTATCGCCCGCAAACAGGTTCTCGAACGACTTCTCCACACCCTTGCCAATCATTGCGCCGGAGTGGCACGCGTCCAGCAGCAGCACCTTTTTGCCGGGAATCGTGTCGAACACGCGGCGCAGCTCATACGCCGTAATGCCCTCCTCGGATTCGCCGTCGGAGAGCAGGAGCGTCATCAGCCCGTTCACGGCGGTGTTCCACAGCCCGTGGGTGCTAATGTAGAAGTAGCTGACGTCGTCCGCGTCCGCATCGGCGAATGTTTCGCGAATGAGGGCGACAAGCGCGGACGCGGAGGACAGCCCGTCTTCGCGGGTGACGATGGTCTGCATGTTAAGCGTGCCGCCGGAGAGGGCGTCCGCCATGCGCAGCACATTATTGCGGGAGGAGGGGGTGGTGTCGGTCTGAGTGAGGAAGCGGTCGCAGCCCACGAGCAGTGCGCGGTTGACGCGTCCATCCGCCGTGATTTCTTCCGCGCGGACGGCGAAAATCGGGCAGCACAACAACACGACGAGCAGCACGCTCATCAGCCGTTTCCACACGCCGACCGCCTCCCTTCCGCGCACAATAACAGGTGCTTTCATTGTACAACACTTTAGACGGATTTTCCACCGGGAATGTTTGACTAAGGGGAAAATTTTTCGTGAATTGCGGCAGAAAAGTGCCTTTTTCGCGACGAAAAACGAAAAAATTTTGATTGGCTGGAAGAAATGTGGGAAGTGAATCGTTTATATAGGTGAAGATGTCCATATCATAAGTAGATGGTGTGGAGAATCTTCAGAAAAATAGAAGGAGGTACCCCTTATGAGTTGCTTGGAACTGTACGACCGTGATGCTGCTGTTGCTTACGCGCGGCAATATGCCCTGAGCTATAATCCGCAGTACGCGAATTATAAAAGCTCGACGGGCGCAGCAGGCAGAGGCGATTGCATGAATTTTGTGTCGCAGTGCCTACATGCAGGTGGAATGCCGATTAAGCAGCAAGGTTTCTTATGGTATGGTGCGAAGAGTGGTAGTAGCGCGTCTTGGAAAGGGGTTGATAGCTTTCTTGCCTACATTAGGCAGTCTTTTGGCTCGCCACGCTTGCTGTTTGAATGCTATGCAACGCCAGAAAACTTGAAAAGGGGGGACATTGTTTTCAGTGTTGCGTCAGGAGATGCGGGAGACATTTCTCGCAATCCTTCGCACATTGTTATATTGAGTGAAGATTATGCAACTTATGGAAAGCTTGTTGTGTGCGGGCATACAAAGGATGAACGTGATGCTGATAAGACGGCTAACAACAGCATCTGCACATACATTCATATTCCGGATGAGAGCATTCAGTATGATTATATCGACCCGGACTACGAGGATGAAACAGACAAAACGACTGCACAAGCGGACTTTGGGAAAACGACTCTGAAACGTTCAAACACGGCGACACAGGCGGTTAGAAATTTGCAAACACGTTTGAATTATCTCGGCTTCTCTTCTGGAACAGTTGATGGAAAATATGGAGCAAACACTGAAAATGCAGTGAAGGCGTTCCAAACGGCATGTGTGCCGCGATTCGGCTTGACGGTGGATGGAATTGCAGGACAAGCAACGAAAGAAGCGTTGATTTATCCCTATGCGTGGAGTCATTAAGCACTAAGTAATGGCGACAATTTGAATCGCTAAAACAAAAGGCTTTCAATGCTGCAACCGCTGGCTTCCCTGTTGCAGCATTGAAAGCATCATTATATAAGTTATGGGGAAAGAAAATGAAAAGGAAATTTGTGCTTTTGATGATGCTGTTCGTTCTGCTGCTTAGTTCTATTGCCAATGCAGACGGAGGAGAGGATGCATCGCTGCTGCCGAATGATATTCTGCAAATACTATCAGGAACGGAATGGTCGTCTTATAAAGTAGGACGTGTGAATTGCGGCAGCAGCCTTGCGGATTATTACAGTGATGCTTGCTGTTGGTATGACCAGTATGGTCATGCAGCAGCATTTGTCTTAATGCACAGCGAAAATAAGAATGTCCTTTGCCTTTTTGAAAAAAATAGCGCTGGCAAGTGGGTACTGAAAGCGAAATCCAGCGAGATTGTGAAGCAGGGAGAGCGGATTCCGCTGATTACGTCTGAAGAATACGGCATTTATTATGTAAGTTATATTGATGATGATAGAAAAAGTGAATTGAGCCTTGAAATAGAAAAGAAAAAGGATGGTTGGTATGTGACGCGAATTAACTGGGATAAGGATAACGTTTTTATGGAACTTTCCCTCTATGAGAACAAAATCGAATATTTGAAGATTGTTTACGCAAACGGTGGAAGCAAATCGACCAGAACCACGGTGGAGGGCGTAACGCCGCCGACATCGTTCGCGGAGTTTTCGCTGGACAACATCCCGATGACGCCGGAAAAGGCGCGGGCGCAGCTGTCACTGCCGCCGGATATTCCGCAGTCGGCGGGCGAATACAGCCTGCCCCAGCCGCAGAACATCAAGTTCACGTCAAACAAGAAATACGCCGTCTATTCTGGACCCGGCGAAAACTACTTCCGCGGCGGCAATGGCAAGGCGGCTGTCTCCACAAACGACTGGATTCAGGTGTTCGGCAGGGAAAATGGCTGGATTATGATTCAGTACGATATTACCAGCGATCACATGCGCATCGGCTGGATTCAGGAAAGCGCACTGCCGAAGAACGCGAATGTCAGCGATATGCAGTTTAGTCAAGCGAAGGTGTGGACGAAGGTTTCAAGCAACTTGACGGATGACCCGCTGTTCTCCGCCGCGGCGATTTCGGCGATTCCTGCGAATACGGAAGTGACCCGCTTAGCGACGATGGGGACATGGACGTATGTGGAATGGAACGCGGCGAATGCCCAGCCGATGCGCGGCTTTGTGCAGTCCGCGAACCTGACGAACCTTTCCGCGGATGATGTGCAGGCGATTGCAGTGCGCACACTGTCTGCGAGAGGCTTCAATACAGGGGAACAGGAAGCATCTTACTCTTGCCAATATGACCCGGAGACGGCGCGTTGGTCGGTGGTGGTTTATGTGCAGCATAAATACCAGACGGTCGTGTGGGTGGATGACGCGACGGGAGAGGGAACAATCGGATAAAGAAAAGAGCCGGGGAAGCATTTCACGTGCTTCCCCAGCAACATTTTACCCAAACAGCCCCAGCCCTTCGAGCAGAATCTTCAAGCCGATGCCAATCAGCACCAGACCACCGACCAGCTCCGCCTTGCTCTTGTAGCGCAGCCCGAAGCGGTTGCCCACCAGCAGACCGATGGGCGAAAGCGTGAACGTCGTCAGACCAATCAGGCAGGCTGCGAGGGCGATGTCCGTGCCTTCCAGCGCGAAGGTCACACCGACCGCCAGCGCGTCAATGCTTGTGGCAATCGCCAGCAGCAGCATCGTCTTGAAGCCGAAATCGTCATTGGTTTCATCCTCGTCCTTGCTCAGCGCCTCGCGCACCATGTTCACGCCGATAATCGCCAGCAGGATGAACGCCACCCAATGGTCGAACTGGTCAATCAGATTGGAGAACGTCGTGCCGAGGAAGTACCCTAATGTCGGCATCAGGGCCTGAAAAATGCCGAAATACGCGCCCACGCACAGCAAATGCTGCCATTTGACTTTCTTCACGCTCAAGCCCTTGCAGATGGACACCGCGAACGCATCCATGCTCAATCCGACACCAAGGAGCAGAATCTCCCAAATCGACATGCCGCTCATCCCCCAGTTTCCTGTATGTCATGAGCGATTATTATATGCCTGAAATATTGATTAGTCAAGGAAAACTGTTCCAATTCGCCGCTTCCTTTTTTCCATGGAAGATGATACAATAGCAATAACAAGGCGAAAGCCGCAGACGAAGGAGGCAATTATCATGAAGCGGATTTTGACGACGCTGATGACAATCATGCTGATGATGGGGATGGCGGGAAGCGCGGAGACAGTCTATCAGGAGATTCCTCTGCCGGTGTACGCGCAGCCAACGTTCTATACCTGCACCGATGCGTCTGGGAACACCTACGACCTGTTTGAAATCGTCAAGTGGCAGGAGGACGAGAACCACTGCGTCACGGCGGTGACGGGGCGCTTTGAGCGGGTTGTGACAGATGATGACTGCGAAACGGGCGAGTATGCCAATAACGGACAGACGGTGACGTTCCCGCTGGCGGCGGATTTTTCCGCTATGATGCTGAGCAGCATGACGGATGCAGACATGCGGATGATTCCCGTGACCGACTTGCGGGCGTGGTACATCAGCGCGTATCTGGATGGCACAGCGCCCGAAAGCGGCGAAATCGTCTTTGCGTATGATGTTTCGCAGGAGGACGCGGCGTTCGACTTCTGGTTCATCACGGTGCGGATTACGCTGAACGACGCGGGCGAAATCGCGTACATGGAATATGAGTATGTGCCGTGGGGGTAAGGAGAGCAAGCAAATGAAGCGGATTTTGACGTTTCTACTGGCGGCGGCACTGCTGCTGACCAGCCTTTCGTGCGCGCTGTCCGCCAGCGCAGCGGCTGAATCATCAGACTGGATGACCAAGCTGACGAACAAAACGCTGATTCAGGTCGTGGAGAAGGAAATCGGCAAGGGATGGACGCTCTATCAGCCGAATCCACGGGAAGAGGACACGAAAATGTCTTCCAATTCGTTCCTGAAAAACGTCAAGCTGTACCCCGTGGTGGCGCGGAAAGACGACGCGATGCAGCTGATTATCCTCAAAAAGGTCAAGGGCAAATGGAAAGTGGACGTCTGCAATGACAAGGCGCTCACCCGCCCGGAGCTGACCATCCGCAACTTCTCGATGGACGAGAATGTGTCGTCGTCGGATACGAAATACACGGTGTATTTCGACTATCTGGATGTGGAGGGAAAGGTCTATGTACTTTCGCTGACTTTGTACACCGAATTTGAATCCATGTTCGATGACTTGTATTATCTTGACGGTGGCGTCTGGGAATCGCCTTCTGTCTCAATCGAGTTTATAAATGACCGTGGATTTGAACTTTACAGCTATTATTCGGGCGGATACACATCAACGTATCATGTATATATGTACGGCAAGGCGAACTTTGGGGTCGATGAATTTCAGTTTGCGGATGTGCCGCTGCAATTTTCAGATTTGCTGACTTCCGCCGTCTGCAATGCGCCGGAGGAAGGCGCGCCGCTGTATATCGCGCCGGATGCGAATGCGACACCTGTCGCGCAAGTCCATTACAGAGACGAAGTGCAGGTGATTCAGCAGAATCCGGCGGGCGATTGGACAATCGTCTGCTATCAGGGCAATTATCTGTTCATCCAAACGGAATACGTCAACTTCTTGGAATAAACAGCATCGACTGCGGCGCGCTCTTGCTCCGCAGTCTCTTTTTGTTCCAGCGCGAAAATCAACGAAAACCACGAAAACTCTCAATTTCCGTGTTAAAAAATTGACAAGAATACTTGAACTGCGGTGCGGAATGTGGTATCATAATTGTGCCATTCAAGGAAATGGCAAAACAAGGAGGTACGCGCATGAAAACGATGCTTTCTAAGTTGACTTCCGCGCTGCTCTGCCTTGCAATGCTGCTGACGATGTGCAGCTTCGCAATGGCGGAAGCGGGAACGTACACGGGCGTGGGTGACAGCGAAATCGGCGGCAAGGGCGCCATCGAAGTCAGCGTGACCGTGGATGAAAACGGTGTGGTAACGGACATTCAAGTGACGAAGAACGGCGACACGGCGGGCATTGCGGATGCTGCTGTGGAGGCGATGCCGGGCCGCATCATGGCGGCGCAGTCTGCGAACGTGGACGGCGTTTCCGGCGCGACGATGACATCCGAAGCAATCAAGATGGCTGTGCTGGATGCCGTCACGGCGGCGGGTCTGGACACGGTAAAGTGGTCTACCTATGTGGCGACCGAAGCGGCGAAGGCGGACGACGCCACCTATAACACGGATATCGTGATTATCGGCGCGGGCGGCGCTGGCATGACCGCGGCGCTGACGGCGGCGGAAAAGGGCGCGGACGTCATCATTCTGGAAAGTCAGGCGGCTGTCGGCGGCAACTCTGTCCGCGCGACGGGCGGCATGAACGCGGCGGATACTCCCGCGCAGGATGAAAACGAATTCGGCGAATCCGCTGGCGTGGAAAAGACGCTGAAGACTGCGCGCACGACCTATGCCGACAACGTGACCATCACCAAGTTGGCGGAAGAAGTCGAAAAGCAGTGGGCGGACTATCAGGCAAACCCGGTCGGCTATTTCGACAGAGACGAGCTGATGGAACTGGACACCATGATCGGCGGCAAGGGCATCAACAATCCCGAACTGGTCGAAGAACTGGCGGACGAATCGGCGGACGGCGTTGAATGGCTGAAGAAATACGGCATCAATCTGACCAGCGTGGGCAGCTTCGGCGGCGCGTCCGTCAAGCGTATCCATCGCCCGGTCAACGCGGAAGGCAAGACCATCGCGGTTGGCTCCTACATGATTCCGCTGCTGGAAAAGGCTTGCGAAGAAAACGACAAGATTTCCCTTCAGCTGGAAACCACCGCGACGACCATCCTGACCGATGAAAACGGCAAGGCAGTCGGCGTGAAGGCAGTCGGCGCGACGGGCAACGAAGTAACCGTGAACGCGAAGGCGGTCATTCTGGCGACAGGCGGCTTCGGCGCGAATCTGGACATGGTGGCGGAACTCGTGCCCGCGCTCAAGGGCTTCATGACCACGAACGCGGCGGGTGCGCAGGGTCAGGGCATCGAAATGGCGCAGGCGCTGGGCGCGGCGACGGTGGACATGGATCAGATTCAGATTCACCCGACCGTGCAGTTTGACACCGCGGCGCTGATTACCGAAGGTCTGCGCGGCGACGGTGCTGTGCTGATTAACGCCGATGGCAAGCGCTTCATCGACGAAGTCGGCACGCGTGACGTGGTGAGCGCGGCGGAAATCGCGCAGCCCGGCTCTTACAGCTATCTGGTGGTCGATCAGGCGATGCTGGACAAGTCCTCGGTCATCGCGGGCTATGTCAAGCGCGGCTTCGTCTTCCAGGGCAACACTTATGAAGAACTGGCGGAAGCGCTGGGTGTGGACGCGGCGACCTTCGCGGAAACGATGAACACTTGGAACACCTACGTCGAAGCGAAGAACGACCCGGATTTCGGCCGCACCTCCTTCGCACAGCCCCTGAACACCGCGCCGTACTACGCCATCAAGGTGACGGCGGGCGTCCATCACACGATGGGCGGTCTGATGATTAACACGGACACCGAAGTCCTCAAGGCCGACGGCACGGCGATTGCGGGTCTGTACGCGGCGGGCGAAGTGACCGGCGGCGTGCATGGCGCGAACCGTCTGGGCGGCAACGCTGTGGCGGACTTCGTGGTCTTCGGCCGCATTGCGGGCGAAGAAGCGGCGGAATACGCGCTGGGCGAGTAATCACGATAATAGGAATCAACCGGGCGGGTCGGCATGGACTGACCTGCCCGTTTTTTCTTGGGTGCGCCCGGCGGCGCACCCAAAATTGAGCCGCTGCACGTCCCTTTGTGCAGCGGCTCTTGCCGTATCGGTTATACTATTTCCAGATAAGAATGCGCCAAGATGCGCCGCGAATTTTTCATTCTGGCTAACGTGAATGAAACGCAGCGTAGCAGCGCTACGCTAAGTGGAATGAGCGGACGCCAGAAGGGAAAAGGCGCAAGCAGATGGCGCAGGTGAATCTGGAAATAGTATTACTTTTCTCCCCCGTCAATCGTCAAGTGGTGGCCGAACATGCCGTCCATGGCGGGCGAACGCATCCGCATGTCATAACCCGCGTTGCATTCAAGGAAGTCCGCGAAAGTCTGCGTACCGTAGACGATACGGGTCAGCACGGCAATGGGCAGCTGAATGTCCCAGTCGCGGTTCGCTTCGACAATCGTCTTTTCGCCGTCCTGACAGGTGATGAGCCAGCGCGCGTTGTTCGCGGGAATCTGCTCATCCACCACTTCCAGAACGAACGCGCCGTCGCGCTTGCCGGCGGGCACCTGCCGCAGAATCGCTTCCGCGTTGATGATGCGCACCATCGGCACGGTTTTGGCGCGGCGCGGGATAATTTCGCCATCCAGCGTGATAACGTAGCCCAAATCGGTCATGTCAATCACCTTGCGCGTGTGGATGACGGAGACTGTCGCACCCTGATGATACAGCGCATTCACACTGTCCGCCACCAGCTGACGGGACGAGCGCATCCGCCCGTAGAGGATGCCCAGCAGTACCCCCGCACCCGCCGAGCAGCCCTGCACCAGCAGCGCCAGCCAGCGAAGCCGCAGGATTTCCGGCGTGCGCAGTTCCTGCATCACCGCCGTGTCTTGCCATACGTTCCAGAATGCCTTTGCAATATCCTTCCACTCCACCAGCACCGTCGGAATCCACTCCGGGAAGGTGTATACCGGCTGAATGATGTAGTTCATCAGCAGCGCCGCGAAAATCGCCGATACCCCGTAGCCGAGGATGAACAGCAGCACCGCGCCTGTCAGCTCCGGCATCAAGCTGATGGCATACTTTTCTTGCAGCCGCTGCCGATAGCGCTTGCCGTAGTGCTTCACGCGCCCATTCAAGAACGCAATGAACCGCAGCAGCACCGTCATGCCGATAAGGAACAGCAGCACGCGCAGCCAGAGCGTCGCGCTCATGCCCTCTTTGCCGAGGTCGAACATGCTGCCGCCGCTCTGCCAGCCCGTCACAACGGACTTGAACGATACGCTTGCGCCCGTCCCCGGCTTCGGGATTGCCTCCACCAAAAGGGCATCGACGGTTGTGGACGTTTCAATCACACTGTTCAACGGAATATACGCCGTATACGCCTGATATTCCCCGACGCGCATGGAATGCCGCGCGATGCCGATGACCTCGTAGCTTTCGCCATTGATGAACACCTTGCGCCCCAGCGGATCGGCGACACGGAACAGCTTCAGCGCCAAGTCCTCGTCCAGCACCGCGACTTTCCGCCCGCTCTTCAGTTCCTCTTCGTACGGCAGCCGTCCGTAGCGCAGGAGCTTTGGCCGCACCTGAAAGCCATATTTTCCGACCAGCTCCACGCGCGTATCCGACGAGATGTCTCCGCCGGATATCGACGTTTTTTCAATCACACCGCCGATTGTCCAGCGCAGCATCGTCGTCGTATCCCATTCACCGGCTGCGTTTTCCAGCGCCTTCACCTGATCGGCAATCGGCTGATTCGGGGCAGCTTTTGTGTCCCCGTCCTCGCCGGAATTATCCTCCGTCTGCTGGGCGGGCGCGGGCACAAGGTATTGCAGATGGTCGCCCACCTGCTTTGCCTGAACCGCCCCGAACACCAGCGCGGCAGCAAAGGCGGCCAGCAGCGCCCATTGCCACCATTTTCCCAGCTTCTTCACTGCACATACTCCATGACCGTCGCGCCGTCCTCCAGTGCACGGTCTTCACGGTCGGCGATGGAGCGATAGCTCAAATCCTCCTGAATGGAGACCGTGCTGTCGCTGCGCTCGATGACGGTCACGCTGGTCTTTTTGACCTTCATCGTGTTCTCGGAGAGGAAGCCGCCGCCGGAATACTCGACGACGTACACATAGTTCGATTCGCCGTCAGAGCGGACGCAGCTGGGCGCAAGCAGGGTTGTGGCGCTCTTTGCGCGGTAGGTGATTTTCACGTCCACGCCACCGTCCTGCATGAAGCGGCGAATCGCGGTGGAATCGCTGCTCAGGTACGTTTCCGGCATCGGCATTTGCAGATACTTCGTGCCATCTGAAGCGATGGTGGTCTTTTCCACGTTGGTGCGCTCGCTGCCGTAGTTGTCGCTGCTGATTTCGGCGCGTGTCCCGTCGGCAATCGTGCGCGTGGAATTGCTGTCCAGCGGCGCGCGCAGCACCGGCACGCAGTCCTCCTTGTTCATCACATACGCAACCTTCGTGCCGTCGTAGGTGTCGCCTTCCGCCACTTTCAGCTCGATGATGTAGCCGTCGCGCGGCGCAACAACTGCCTTCAGGCTCGTTTCCAGCACCGTCAGCGTCACCATCTTCTGGTTCAAATCCTCGATTTCCTCCATCAGCCCGTTGCGCTTGGTGATGTACTGGAACACATCGTCTGACACCTTCAGCTTCTTGTTGTCCAGCACCGCGAAGTACGATGCGCGCGCTTCTTCGTAGGCAGCCTGTGCCGTCCGCGCTTTGTTGACGGCGGCTTTGAGGTCGTCGGACACCTCACCGGACAATGCAAGCTGGCTCTGCCACGTTGAAACATCCCCCGTCAGCACAACGGATTCCTTCGCCGCGGCATAGCGCGCTTCATATGTCGCTTCGCTGAGCGTATCCTGCGCGTCAAGCAGCTGCTGGTACATGGTGTTCTGGTAGCTTTCCTTGCTCAGTTTGCGGTTCTGCACGTCCAGCTCCAGCAGTTCCTTGTTCTTCGCGTCGTAATCTTCGCGAACCTTCTTGATTTCTTCCTCGTAAGAGGGCGTTTTCGCCGTGAAGATGATATCGCCCTTCTTGACGTAGTTGCCCGCGCGAACATAGAGCTTATCCACGGTGATGTTCATGTCCTTGGCTTCCTTGACGGTGAACTCTTCCGTCTCCGCGAAATACACCTGCGCGCGGAAGGTCATTTTGTCCTCGAAGCGCCCGGAGGTGCTTTGCACGAGCTGTACCTTCGGCGTCGTGATGGTCTGCACCGTCCGCGCGAAGAACATGCACAGCGCCACCGCCACGAACAGCACAATCAGCCCGCGCAGGGCAAATCGTTTAAGCTTCATACGTTCCTTTTCCTCCGTCACTTGAGTTCGCTAAGCTGAATGCCCGCGACGATGTCCTCTTGGAAATACAGATAAATCAGCAGCGTCGGCAGGATGTACAGTGCGCTGCCCGCAAAGGCGACATCCGCCCGGTCGGTGCTGATCTGGTTGAACATAACCGACAGCGGCTGCAAGTTGGTGTGGTTCGCCAAATAAATCAGCGGCTGTTCGACCATGTTCCAGCAGTCCGCGAACGACAGCGCCGCCGCCGCACCCAGAATCGGCTTGCACACTGGCAGAATCACATGCACGAACCCGCGTACCGGGCCTACGCCGTCCACCATGCCCGCCTCCAGCAGTTCATTCGGGATGCCTACCATGAACTGACGCAGGAGGAAGATGTAGAAGGGCGAAAAGCACATCGGCAGGATGACCGCCCACGGTGTCTCCATGATGCCCAGCCATCGCAGGACCGTGACGCTTGGCGCCATCGTGACCTGAAACGGAAGAATCATCAAAACCAGAATGCAGAAGAAGAGCAAATCGCGCCCGTGGAACTGGAAGCGGCTCAGGCAATACGCCGTCAGCGGCACAATGAGCGCCTGCCCGACCAGAATCGCCCCCGTGTACATCATGCTGTTGCAGAACAGCTTCAAATACGACGGTTCTTCAATAAAAATCTTGTAGTACTGCCGGAGCGAAAACATCGCGGGCGAATACAGCACGTCCAGCCACTTCGTCGTGTCGTAGCTGCCGCGCCCTTTCAGGTACGCCGTGATTTCCGACTGGGGAAAGAACGAATACAAGAACGTAAATACAATCGGGATAAGGATGACTGCCGACAGAATGGTCAGCAGCACAAACGCCAGCTTTCCGCCGAAGGACAGGCGGTTGTGGCGATGGTGGATTTTTTTCTTGCGCACCATAATGTGCCTCCTGTCCTCAGTTATTGGGCGAGCGAACCGCTTTGCTCAGGTACATCAGCGCGAACAGCACCATCACGCCCACGGCAAAGATATACGCTGCCGTCGTCACATCCTGATATTCCAGACGGGCGAACTTGTTGTTCATGAAGTGCTGCAAGGTATAAATCGCGTTGGACGGATACGCGCCGCCGATAAAGTAGACTTCCTTGAAGATTTTGAACGCATTCACCCACGCCAGCACGAACACAAGGAACGCCGTCGGCATAATCTGCGGGAGGGTGATGCGGAACGACTGCGTCCACCAGCCCGCGCCTTCCAGTGCGGCGTATTCATACAGCGAGGGATGCACCGCCGACAGCGCCGACGCGAACAGCACAACCGAGAACCCGACGTTCTTCCAGATATACAGCAGCACAATCGGCACGCGGAGTGCGTCACCCTCCAGCCACAGCACGCGCTCCATCCCCAGCGCCGTCACCATGCGGTTGATGACGCCGCCGTAGTCGAACATCAGCGTCCAAATCAGCAGCATGGCAGAGGACGGCATCAGGTATGGCAGCAGCAGAATGTTTCGGAATGCCGTTGAGCGCTCTTTGAGCGTTTTGAGCATTGCCGCCAGCAGGAACGCCAGCAGCCAAATCACCGGCGCGCACAGCAGTGACAATTCCCATGTGTTCTTCAGTCCCAGCTGGAACATGCTGTTCTGCAGCGTCCGCTCGTAATTCGCCAGCCCGACGAACTGGTTCTCGAACGACCCGTCCATCAGTGACGAATAAATGCCCCCGAAAAACGGGACGACATAAAACAGCATCAGTCCCGCCAGCCCCGGCAGCAGCAGCAGCCACACGACCTTTTTCTTCCGAAACATGTTTCCTCCTGAACCACGCACAGGCAGGCGGTCTTTTCCGCCTGCCTTGAAGCGCTATAAGATACCCCAGAGGCTCTGCCTCTGGACTCCGCAAGGGGCTTTGCCCCTTGACCCCACAAGGGAGTTCCTCCCTTGACCCTTTCGCGCGATTGAGCTGCGCGCACTTGCATACAGGTTCCGCGTGTTTATCCGGGAAACGGACAAATCAAGCCGCGTGAAGCCCCAAAAGTGGCGGCGCCGAAGGGGTGGAGGGGGCGATCGGAAAGCCCCCTCCTCGCGCCCGCAGGCGCGAATCCCCTGCGCTTTACTGATTTTCCAGCTGAATCATCCGCAGCTTCCCATCCGCCTCGCGAATGAACTGGTCAAGCGTAATCTGCCCATCGACATACCGCTGCACCAGCGTTTTCAGCCCCGATGTGTTGTCCGTGCTGTCCAAAACCGTCGGTTTGCCGATGTACAGCGCCGGCAGAATTACATCCTGATACCGCTGAATGTACGCCGGCGATACTGTATAACGATCGCTTTCCGCGCTTTGTTCCATGTACCGCTTAAATTCGTCCAGCTGTTCCTTGTAAGCGTTCTTTTCTTCCGCCGACGCTTCGTCGTACGCCTTCTGATACATCACGAGGTCTGCTTCGTTCTGCTTCCGCTGTTCCTCGTACCACGGATTTTCAATCGGCGTCGTGCAGCCTGCCACCAGCTCCACCTTCTGTTCGTCGCGGACGTTCTTGATGACGTATTCCAGCAGCGTGCCGATTTCGTCGCTGTCCGTCGTGCGCGGATTGACGAACATCAATTCTATCTCAATGCCTTGACCGAGGTAGAAGGCCGTGTCCTTCGTCAGCGTCATCTGAATGAGCTTGGGCGTCTTGTCCTTGCCGAAGGTCACGTCGCCGTCGTAGTAGGAGTTCAGCATCCAAGTGCCAGTGAAGATGAGCGGCTGCTTGTAGTCGCTTTCTTCGTCACTCGTCTTCTTGTTGCTTTCCTCAATGCGATCGCAGCGCATGGCGTCAATCGCCGCCACCATCTCGCGGAAAATCGGGTCGTCAAAGTGCAAATCCTGATTCGTCGCCTGACAGTATCCCTTCCACTCGCGCAGTGCCAAGCGGAACATGCGGTCTTTGTACTTTTCCGTCGAGTCCAGCGGCGCAAAGTTCGGATAATCCTCCACAAACTCGTCGTTCCAGCGCGTCACAAAAGCGCACAGGTCGATGAAGTTCGTCGGAATGTCGTCCATCGTCAGTCCCATTTCCTCAAACACCTTCGGGTTGATGGTGAACGCGTACGCGCCGCCGACGCTGATGGGCAGGGCGAAAATCTTGCCGTTTGTATCGGTCACGAAATCGCGGAAAACGGGATTCAGGCTCTCGACGTACGCCTTCACCGCTGGGTACACGGACAAGTCCTTGCAGTATCCCTTCTGATTCAGGCGCTCAATCGCCAATCCGCCCGCCGCGTCGCGCGAGGTGTACGAATTGACATACGCGCTCACGATATCCGGCGCATCGTCGCCTGAAGCGAATGCGCGCGCAACCTCTTCCGCGCTGGCGCTGTCAATGTCCGAATCCGAGACAACTGCCACTTCCGGGTAGTCCACCGCGTAATCGCGGATGCCGCCCCAGACGCTCGTGCCGGACAGGTGAATGACGTGGTTCGGCTGATAGTTTTCCGTCAGCGTGCGCGCGAAGATGCCGGAGCTGTAATCCGCCGAAACAATCGTATCACCCACGATTGCAACGTGATAGCCCTCCACCGGGAGGTACGCATACAGCGTCGCCTTCTGGAAATTCGTCGTGCCCATGACCTGCGTGCTGTCACAGTACAGCACTGCATCCAGCTTTTCGCTGTACGCCAGCTGCTGATAAGAGAAATCATCTCTCACGCCAATGTTGCTGGACAGCATCGTCGTCGTATCCGTCGCCGGGTCATAGACCATTGCCATCTGCGGGATGCGATTGCCGTTTTCGTCCCAGTCTTCCTTCTTCTGCGAGGCAATCACGAGAAATTTGCCGTCCTTGTAGGCGCAGACGTTGCGCACGTTCTCCACATTCGCCTTGCGGACGCTGCCGTCCGTCAAGCTAAGCGCGTAAAGGTTTGTCACTCGGCCCTTGTCGTCCCATGTGTTCATCAGCATCAGCACAGTATTGCCCGATGCCGCCACCGTGTCCGGAAGAAGGGCATAGCTGTAATCTTCCTCTTCTTGGATGAAGATTTTCGTGTCCTGCACCGTTGCAACATCGGTGTACACGGCCTTGCCGTTTTCGCCGCTGATGGTGAAGATGCCGCCGGTCAAGTGGTTGATGCCGTACACCTTTTCGCCGTCCGTGACGATCATGGAGAAGCAATGCGCCGCGTCCGGCAATTCCGTGCCCGCGAGAGCGTCCTCTTTCAGGTTTTCCAGCCGTTCTTGCAGGTCTTTCAGCTGCGCATAGCCTCCCGCTCGGTACATATTCGACGCAACAAGCGCCATTTCCTGCTGACCGGGCTGCCAAGTGTAGAGCGAATACAGGCGCGAGGTGTCATCTTGCACAAGAATCGCCGCGCGGTCCTTCAGCGAAAGCAGCCCTGCCGGGGAAAAGCTTTCCGCGCGTTCCTCCACCGGCAGCGTTTCATTCAACATGGTTTCTTCTTCGCTCATCCTCTTGAAAATCGTCCGATTCTCCGCCGCCGCGCAGCCAATCAGCAGGCTTGCCGCCAGCAGCACACTCGCCATTTTTCTGAACTTCATGCTCCTTGAAACCTCCTTCACGTTCTACCCTTTGCAGGGGGCATATCATTATTTCCATCTGTGCGAACCATCCGGCAGCGCTTTTCCGTTCAGCCAACACATATTAGACGTTTGAAAATCCCTTTTCGTTTCCTCTTTTACAAATTTTCTTCAAGGGGCATTGCCCCTTGACCCTTTCGCGCGATTGAGTTGACTGCTCTTTCATACTTTTTCCGCGTGTTTATGCAGGGAGAAAAAGCCTTATTGCTCCAATCCTTCTATCAGCTTATCCGCTTCCTCCACAAACTCCTCCAGCGAGATTTCCCCCTGATGCACCTGCGACACCAGCGCACTGAACGCATCCGAATCCGCCAAAATCCCCGGACGGCGCAGGTAACTCATCGGCAGAATCGTCTGCTGATAGAGTTCAATCGTCTTGGGCGCAATCGTCCACCTCTCCCGCACGGTGTATCGCTGCAAACTCGCCTCTTCCTCGTTGATGCGCTCCTGAATCCCCTGTTTCTTCCAAACAGGTGCATTTTCCTGCTGCCTGCGCAGTTCCGTCAGCGTTTTCTCGTAGTCGCGCACCATTATCAAGTAGTAGGAATCCTCTATCGGCTCGTCGTAATCCGCCAGCAGCACGCACTTTGCCGTTGCTTCCTGGTCAGCGATTACCTGCGCAAGCATCTTGCCGACTAAATCCGCATTCGTCGTCCGCGGATTCACCACCAGCACAGTCATGTAGCCGATGCCGTAATGCGTGGTCACGTCCGACGTCAGCGCCATCGGCAGGAAAATCCGGCTGCCGAAAGCATCCGCGTAGTTTGCGAAATTCCCAACCGCCTGCGCATCCGTCCAGATCAGGCATTCGCGGTAGTCGCTGATTTCTTCGTTGACCTGCTGATTCGCCTGCTCGATTTTATCCGTGCGCATGGCATCCAGCGCCGCCATCATCTCGCGGAAAACGGGATGGTCAAAGCGCAGGGGAATGTTCTCCGCCTGACAGTAGCCAATCCAGTCGCGCACCATCAGGTCAAAGACGCGCTCGCGGTATGATTCCGTCTCCTCCAGCGGCGTGTAGGCGGCATACGCGCCCGTGAGGTTGTCGTTCCATTTCGTGATGAACGCACAAAGGTCTATGAGATTCGTCGGAATGTCGCTTTCCTGCAAGCCGAGCTTTTCCATCACGTTTCGGCTGATGAAGTAGCCGTAACTCCATGCGTAGATGGGCAGAGCGTAGATTTTGCCGTCGCGCGTCACCGCGTCGCGGTAAATCCCGTTCAGCCGGGACACATAGTCCGATACCTCCGGGTAGACTGACAAGTCCATGCACCAGCCCTTGTCCATCAGCACGTCCAGCGGCCAGCTGCCGTCCGCTTCAGGCGTATCCGGCGTCAGCCCCAGGCGCAGGATGTCCGGCGCATCGGCGGAGGCACTCATGCGCGCCGCCAAGCTCGCCGCATTCACAGCGCTCTTCGCCAGCGTCTCCTGCGCCAGAATCACCTCTGGATTTTCCTCCGCGAAGTGCTGCAGGGCGGTGTTGCTTGCGCCGTTGCTGCTTTGGATGCGCAGCACGGTCATATCGCCGTTTTCCTTCGAGCGGACGTAAACGCTGCTCAGGTTCACACCGACGATGCTGTCTTTTGTGACCGCAATATTCACGTTCGCTGCCGGGAAGGTTACCACAGGTTCTTCCTGCACGAAATCCGTCGTCCGCACAATTTGGCGTGTCCTCACGTCGTAGTAGCTGCCGCTGTACGGGTCATACGCGCCGCATTCACTGCGTTTTTTATACGGCACACCCGTGCTGAGCAGGGTTTCCTCCCCCGTCGCCACGCTATAACGCGACAGTGCATACGTTCCGCTGCTGCGGCTGATTTCGTTGGGCGACCCCTCCAGCCGCCACAGCAGCAATTCGCCATCTGCCCACTCGTACATAGCTTCCAGCGATTCATCCGCAATTTCGCGAATGGCGCCGTCTGCCAAGTCCACCAGCACAACCTTGATGCCGTTTTCCTGCATCACGCTGATTGCCAGCACTGAACCGCAGACATGCATCCGCGTCAGCGACGCCGGATAGGTGTATACTTTGTCTGTCTCCAAGTCCCGATAGCTGATGTTCAGGCAGGACAGATTCTCCATTGTGCAGACGTCTTCTGTCTGCAAACCGTCCTTCGTCTCCGAAATTTTGAAAATCAGCCCATTTATGCGGTTGAGGGCATAGAGCGTTTCGCCGTCGGAGGTCAGTTCGCTGATGGCGTGGGTCAAATCGGGCATCCGGTAATTCGGCACGCGGCTCATGGCGTATTCGCAGGATTCCTGCGCCGTCTCCATCGTATCGCTGCTCATCACCCAGTAGAACCCGCCGCCGAGCTTGCGCATTTCCGTCATGCCGTCCTGCCAGAAGTACAGCGACAAGCTGTCATAATTATCATCATTTGCCAGCACCACCACGCCGCCCATGGCGCGGGTCACGCTGCAAATGGACAGCTCCGTCGGGCGCAGCTGGAATGGCGTGGCTTCATCCACCTGACCCGGACGAGTGTAGAGGGTCAGCCGCTCCGCCTGTGCCTGCGGGAGCAGCAGGAGCATCATCAAGAGGATAAGCAGGCGTCGGGCACGCATGGCAATTCGCTTCCTTTCCGTTCTTCATGGGTTCGTCATTCAATTAGACGGCGCATTTCGCGCTTTTTTTCGGGAATTTTCAGAATTTTTCGCTGCAAAAAGGCACTGCCGCGTGTGCAGTGCCCTTCACGTTTTATAGCCCCGACAATGCCGCGGAAAGTTCCTGCAGTGCCGCAGAAAGGTTCGTTTGCTCCTCCATCGTGCTCATACCGGTGATAAGCTGGTTGGAATAGGCGTCGAGGATGGTGTAAATCCTTGAAATCAGTTCCGTGCTGACGTAGGCGTGGTTCGTGCCGTCCTGCAGCATCTTCATTTGGTTGATAACGTCAATTGCGTGCACATCGGCGCGGATTTTGCCCACTGTGGCTGCCGAGGACGAGCTGGCTGTCCGGCTAAGCGTTGTCGACAGCGCCACCGCGTCCCGGCACTGTTCCTGCATCATGGCGATATTGCGGCTGTTGACGCTGGAAAGCTTCGCAACGGTCGTCACGCTGACAGCCGCCAGCGCCACAACCAGCGCCAGCAGGATCAGCATCACAATGCCCCGTCCGCGCGGCGCAGGAACACCCGTCCCGACGCTCAATCGCTTCTGGTTGGCCATATAGCGGCCCTTCATCCATTTTTCCATATGTGTTTCCTGTTCCTCCATTCTGCGCGGAAGTTCCGTCAAAATCATCAAGGGACAGCGGCGCAGCACTGTCCGTATGGTTTATCTTATCACACTTTTGCCTTTCCGTAAAGCGAACACCCAAAAGATTTACATTAAAGCGAACATCCAAAAGATTTACATTCCCGTATACTTTCTGACGCTTTCGGGGATATTGACAGTATCATCAGCGGAGGTGAACCCATTATGAAACGAACACTTCCTGCCCTGCTGCTCTGCTGGGTGCTGCTGTTTTCCGTCCCCGCGCTGACGGAGGATGCCCTGCTTCGTTCGCTCTTCGGCTGGACGGCGTATTTCGCGCGCATCCCGGCGGATGCCGCCGATACGCCCGATACCCTCGAATGGGACTGGACGTGGAACGGCTTCTGGCGTGCGCTGTTCGGATATTCCGCATAAGAAGGAGGAGAAATCCGCATGATTTATGTGCAGCTGCGCACCCGCGTGAAGCTCGCGCAGGGCGAAACCCTCCATGTCGCGGATGCCGCCAATGTACTGGGCAGCGAAAAAGCCGGGCATTGCTCCCTCTTCTGCCCAACCGCCCCCGGCGTCTACACGCTGGATGCCATCGCCGTCGCCAAGGCGCTCAAAAAAGTTTTCCCGCAGGAGGACATTTCCCTCATCGGCGCGGATGTCTGTTACGTCCACCGCATCAAGGCGCGCGGCAAGGATTTTCTACGACCCGTGCGGACGGCGGCGGCGCTGCTGATTCTGCTGCTCGGCAGCGCTTTGGGCCTGACGTGGTTTCACGCCGACGTGAATATGCCGCAGGCGCAGGCGGATGTTTACGCCGCCATCACCGGCGCGCCGCCGGACGACGTGCGTCTCATCACCATCCCCTACTGCGTCGGCGTTGCGCTGGGCGTATGCGTGTTCTACGCGATTCCCTTCCCGCATCAAACAACGCCCTTGGAGGTCAAGCTGACCGAGTATCAGGAGGACATGGAGAAAGCAGAGGGGAAGCCGATTGAATAGCGTGCTTGCCATCCTCATCGGGTTGATGAGCGGCGCGGCGATGTCGGTGGCGGTCAGCAGCGTATGGTGCGTGCTGCATCTTCCCGCGCGGATTCAGCACCTGCTGCACGCCGCGTCGCCGCGGATGATGGGGCTGGCGCTGCTTAGCGGATTGATGCTGGCGGCGCTGCATAATGCGCTTCGGTGGACGCTTGGGCTGCCGGGGGTGTTCGGGGTGGTGGCGATGGTTGTCGGCGGGATGTTTGTGGGGATGGTCGCGTCAGCGCTGGGGGAGATTTTGGAGGTTGCGCCGGTGCTGATGAGAAGGTTTCGATTGGGGGATGTGTCGGGGGCGGTGCGGGTGACGATTCTCTTGGCAAAGACACTTGGGGCGATAATTGCCTCGATAGCGATTACGCTGTGAAGCGCGCTCAAGCCGGGAAGCAAAAAAAGGGTCAAGGGGCAATGCCCCTTGCAGGGTCAAGGGACAGCGTCCCTTGTGGGGTTTGGGGCAACGCCCCAACTGTTCCACGGGCGACCAGTATGTCCAACGCGCTCAACAAAAGGTGCAGGCAGCGAAGCGTCCCTGCCAGTAACTAAAAAACCTTCCAATACAGTTCAAGCGACATGGGAGGCGACCGCCGAAGGAGTCCAGAGGGCGATCGCGGACTTCGTCCGTTTTCATTGCCCTCTGGAAGCTGCTCTTTTCATCAGTATGAGAGAGAAATCAATTTGGGCTGTCTGAAAAAGCAGACAATCTTTTCGTTGTTTCAGAGGATTTCGCCTCTGCGGAGGCGACAAGGGGGCTTTCCGGTCGCCCCCTTGACCCCTTCGGTCGCCACTACCGGCGCAGGAATCAGCAGTCATCATCAATAGAAAGGAAGTCATTTTATGCAGCGCTATTCTTCCCAGCAGTTCATCCTTCTGAAAACCCCGCGTCCGGCAGAGCGGGAAGTCCGCTTCCGCCCTGCGCCGGACAAGAGTGTCCATCGTCCGTACAAGGAGGACGAAAGCCATGTTTGAGAAGGACAAGCAGCCCTCCCCTACCCGCCAGCGGCAGCTTGACCGCTACGCCCGGCTGGTGGACAGCCTGTCGCCCAAATCGAAAATGGGACAGGGGCTGATTCGCGCGTTCTGGGTCGGCGGGGCTATCTGCGTCATCGGGCAATGCTGCATTGAGGCGGGACTGGCGTGGCTGAACATGACCCCTTCCACCGCATCGACGTTCGCCAGCATGGTGCTTGTGTTCCTGACGGCGCTGCTGACCGGGCTGGGCGTGTTCGACAAAATCGGACAGTACGCGGGCGCGGGGGCGTTCGTGCCCATCAGCGGCTTTGCGAACGCCATGGTATCCCCCGCCATGGAGTTCCGGCGTGAAGGCATGGTGCTGGGGTTGGGCGCGAAGCTGTTCACCATTGCCGGGCCGGTGCTGGTGTGGGGCACAAGCGCGTCAGTGCTGGTCGGCATCGTGTACGCATTATTCCCGTGGTAAAGGAGGATTCACATGGCTGAACGCCTGAAACGCATCGGCACGGGAACGATTCTGCTCCCGAACCGCCCCGGTATTGTCCAAACCGCCGCCATCGTTGGCAAAAAGGAGGGAAGCGGCCCGCTGCACAGCGAATTTGACGCGGTAATTGAGGATGATCTGTTCGGCGAAGAGACGTGGGAAAAAGCCGAAAGCCGCTTCCACTACACGGCGGCGGACACCTGCCTGAAGAAAGCGGGCGCAACGCCGGAAAGTGTGGACGTGACGCTCGGCGGCGACCTGCTCAACCAGATTATGGCCGCCTCCACCGCCGCGCAGAAGCTGCAAACGCCGTTTCTGGGCATCTACGGTGCGTGTTCGACGATGGCGGAAACGCTGTGCATCGGCGCAATGCTCTGCGACGGCGGGTATGCGCGGCGCGCGCTGTGCTGTGCCAGCAGTCACTTCTGCTCGGCAGAGCGGCAGTACCGCTTCCCGCTGGAATACGGCAATCAGCGGCCGCCCACGTCGCAGTGGACGGTCACGGGCGCGGGCGCTGCGCTGCTGGACACATCGGCGCGCCGCCCGATTTGCCGCGCAACACACGTCACCTTGGGGCGCATCGTCGATTTGGCGATTAAGGACATGAACAACATGGGTGCTGCCATGGCGCCCGCCGCGGCAGACACGCTCCGGCGGCACCTCATGGACACCGGGCGAACGGCGGCGGACTACGACCTCATCATCTCTGGCGACTTGGGGAAAATCGGGCATGACCTGCTGCTGACGCTGATGATGGATGCGGGCGTTCCGCTGGACGCGGCGCGCTATGTGGACTGCGGAATGCTGATTTTTTCGCCTGAGCAGGATGTCCACGCGGGCGGTTCGGGCTGCGGATGTTCCGCGAGCGTGCTGTGCGGGTACATCATGCGCCTCTTCCGTGAGAAGGCGATTCACCGCGTGGCGTTCATGGCGACCGGGGCGCTGCTCTCCCCGACATTCAGCCAGCAGGGTGGTGCGATTCCGGGCATTGCCCACTTGATTGTACTGGAGGCGGACGAAGCATGACGATTGTGTGGAATCTCATCAAGGCGTTTCTGGTGGGCGGCGCGCTGTGCATGATTGGCGAAATTCTGCTGCTGAAAACAAAGCTGACCCCAGCGCGGATTCTGGTGGGCTACATTGTCGCGGGGGTATTTTTGAGCGCCATCGGGGTATACGCGCCCCTTGCGCAGTTCGCCGGGGCGGGCGCGAGTGTTCCCCTGACGGGCTTCGGTCACGCGCTGGTGACAGGGGTGAAGCGCGCCGTGCAGGAAATCGGCTTCTTGGGCGCATTCACAGGCGGTCTGACGAACACGGCTGCGGGCATCAGCGCCGCGGTGTTCTTCGGGGTGCTGATGGCGCTGATTTTCCAGCCGCGGGCGAAAGAATGACCCAAGGTGCTTTGCCCCTTGACCCCACCAGAGGCTCTGCCTCTGGACTCCGCAAGGGAGAATGAAACGGGACGAAGTCCCCTCCCTTGACCCTTCCGCGCGATTGAATTGAGCGCATTTTCATGCTATGCCCGCGTGCTGATGCAGGGGATTTCGCCTCTGCGCTTTGCAAGTGAAAAAGTCTTTTTCTCCACCTTGACAAAGACAATAAATTGGGCTATACTGAACTCGTCCGAGATGACGGAGAAGAGTATCCTGCCGAAGGATGTCCAGAGAGGCGCGGTTTGGTGAAAAGCGCTGATTCGGCGGCAGGGGAAGACCACCTCCCGATCGTACCGTGCGCCGCACGATAGCGCGGCAAAGAGAACCAATCAGGGTGGAACCACGGGCAGATTTTTCCGCTCGTCCCTCGAAACAACGCGAGGGACGGGCGTTTTTTCGTCCCAATCAATCAATCTGGAGGGAAAAAGCATGAAAATCATCTACAATGACGGTCATGTGGACGAATGCCCCGCTGACGACGAGCTGCATGTCATCCGCCACACGGCGGCACACATCCTCGCGCAGGCAGTCAAGCACCTGTATCCGCAGGCGCATTTCGCCTATGGCCCGGCAACTGAAAAGGGCTTCCACTACGACGTCGATCTGGGCGACGTGAAGCTCTCCGACGAGGACCTCAAGACCATCGAGAAGGAAATGCAGGCCATCGTCAAGCAGAACCTGCCGATTAAGCCCTTCGCGCTTGGCCGCGAGGACGCCATCAAGCTCATGCAGGAGCGCGGCGAAATCTACAAGGTCGAACACATCGGCGACCTGCCCGAAGACGCGACGCTGACCTTCTACCAGCAGGGCGACTACATCGACATGTGCGTCGGCCCGCACCTGTGCTACACCAAGGCGCTCAAGGCATTCAAGCTGACCGCCCTGTCCGGCGCGTACTGGAAGAACGACAAGAACAACAAGATGCTCACCCGCATCAGCGGCATCGCCTTCCGCAATCAGGAGGAACTCAATGAGTACCTGAAGATGATGGAAGAAGCCGAAAAGCGCGACCACCGCAAAATCGGCAAGGAAATGGGTCTGTTCATGCTCTGCGATGAAGGCCCCGGCTTCCCGTTCTTCCTGCCCAAGGGAATGCAGCTGAAAAACGCGCTGATTGACTACTGGCGCGATATTCACTACGCGGCGGATTATGTGGAAGTGTCCACGCCCATGATTATGAGCCGTCACCTGTGGGAGACGTCCGGTCACTGGGATCACTACAAGGACAACATGTACTCCACCAAGATTGACGACGAGGACTACTGCATCAAGCCCATGAACTGCCCCGGCGGCGTGATGGTCTACCGCAGCCAGCCCCATTCCTACCGCGATCTGCCCCTGCGCGTGGGTGAACTCGGTCTGGTGCACCGCCACGAGCTGAAGGGTGCGCTGCACGGCCTATTCCGTGTCCGCTGCTTCACGCAGGATGACGCCCATATCTTCATGACCCGCGAGCAGATTCCGGATGAAATTGCCGGCGTCGTACACCTCATCAATCAGGTGTACTCCAAGTTCGGCTTCGATTACTTCGTCGAACTGTCCACCCGTCCGGCGGACTCGATGGGTTCGGACGAGGATTGGGAGGATGCGACCAACGGCCTCAAAACCGCGCTGGAAAAGCTCGGTATGCCCTACATCATCAACGAGGGCGACGGTGCGTTCTACGGCCCGAAGATTGACTTTCACCTGCGCGACTGCCTCGGCCGTACCTGGCAGTGCGGCACGATTCAGCTGGACTTCCAGATGCCGCTGAACTTCAATCTGGAGTATGTGGATGTGGACGGCAGCCGCAAGCGCCCGATTATGATTCACCGCGTCTGCTATGGCTCCATCGAACGCTTCATCGGCATCCTGACCGAGCATTTCGCGGGCAAGTTCCCGACGTGGATGGCACCGGTTCAGGTGAAGGTGCTGCCCGTGTCCGACAAGTCGATGGATTATGCCAAGACGGTGTACGCCGCCCTGCGCGCGAAGAAGATTCGCTGCGAGCTGGACGACCGCAACGAGAAGATTGGCTACAAGATTCGCGAAGCGCGTCAGGTAGACCGCGTGCCGTACATGCTGATTCTCGGCGGTCAGGAAGTGGAGAACAACACCGTCTCCGTCCGCGACCGTGCGACCGACCAGACGGTTACTTGCACGCTGGATGAATTCATCGCAAAGATTTCTAAGGAAATCGCCGACCGCGTGTAACAGGATTTCGCGCCTGCGGGCGCGACCGAAGGGCAATGGAAACAGACGAAGTCTGCGATTGCCCTTCGGAAACCTTCGGCACCGCCACTTTTGGGTGATTCCATAAGTGTATAGTCCGTTTTTCCCCGTCTGCATGGGAGAAATTCCATGCAGGCGGGGCTTTTTGTCTACTCGTTCTTTTATCCTTTACAGTTCGTTCATGCTTTTTCATGTGGATTCTGCTATAATGCTTATGCTATTCCAAGGGAGGTATGCGCCATGATTGAACTCAGGCATGTCACGAAGCGCTACGGTGCGGTTGAAGCCCTGCACGATGTCTCTTTCCGCGCCCCGGAAGGGCAGATTGTCGGTCTGCTCGGTCAGAACGGCGCGGGCAAGAGCACCACACTCAATATCCTCACGGGCTATCTGCCGCCGACGTCGGGGCAGGTGCTGGTGGATGGCATGGATCTCCTCCAAAACGCGCGCGAGTGCAAGCGGCTGATTGGCTATCTGCCGGAAAAGCCACCGCTGTATGACGAAATGACCGTTCGGTCGTATCTGCGCTTCGTGTGCGAACTCAAGGAAGTGCAGAAATCGGCGATCGCGGCGCATGTGGAGGACATTATCCGCACCTGCGGACTGTCTGAAGTGGCGCATCGCCTGATTGGGCACTTGTCGAAGGGCTACCGACAGCGTGTCGGCGTAGCGCAGTCGCTGTGCGGCAATCCGAAGGTGCTGGTGCTGGATGAACCGACCGTCGGGCTTGACCCGCGTCAGGTGGTGGAGATTCGTGCGCTGATTGCCGACCTCGGCAAAACCCACACAGTCATCTTTTCCTCGCACCTCCTGTCGGAGATTCAACAGCTCTGCCAGCGGGTACTCATCCTGAACCGCGGGCATTTGGAATACGAAGCAGACATGCAGGAATTAGCCGAAACGGGCGAAACGCTGCGGCTTCGGGCAAGCATCGCCATGCGGGAAAAGCAGCTGATTCCGGCGCTGCGGTCACTGCCGTGCGTGCGGCGGGTGAAGGCGCTGCCGACGCGGACAATTGAGATTAGCGAGGTATTGCTGGAATGCGACGCCTCCGCCGTGCCGGATGCGCAGACGCAGCTATTCCGCCTGCTCTGCGGGCTGGATGCCCCGATTCGGATGCTGGTGGAGGAACACGATTCGCTGGAAACGGTCTTCCTCCGCGCGACGGATGAAGGGGCAAAGAACCCTGCGGCGGATTCTTTCAAATAAGCGCAAGGATTTCGCCTCTGCGGAGGCGACAAGGGGGCTTTGCGGTCGCCCCCTTGACCCCTTCGCCTTCGCCTCTCCTGTTACTGGGTTAGTATTGTTGCTTGGGAAACGAAGGGGTACACCAACTAAAAAACTTCCGATAAAAGTCAATTAACATAGGAGGCGCCGAAGGTTTCCAAAGGGCGATCGGAAAGCCCTTTGGTCGCCTCCGCAGAGGCGAAACCCTCTGCAACACGCGAAAAAAAGCAAGAAAAGCGAAACTAACCGATTCGCGCAAAGGGTTCAAGGGGACATTTTCCCCTTGGAGAAAGGTGTTATCATGCGTGCCATCTGGAAACGAGAATTGCAGGCGTATTTTCTCACGCCGACGGGCTATGTGTTCATGGGCGTGTTCCTGCTTCTGTCCTCGGTGATGTTTTATTTGCAGATTATGCAGGCGCGTTCCTCGGACTTGCCGACGTTCGTGGGGCAGATGAGTTACCTGTGGATGCTGCTCTCGCCGGTGCTGACGATGCGGCTGCTGGCGGAAGAGCGTCAGCGCCGCACGGATCAGCTGCTGCTCACCAGCCCGGTTTCCCTGTCCGGCATGGTGCTGGGCAAGTATGCCGCGGCATATACCGTCATGGCGGCAACCGTCGTGCTGACGCTCGGCTTCGTTGCGGTCGTGGCGGTCTATGGGCGTGTGTACCCGGCGGAAATGGCGGTGGCGTACCTCGGTTTCATCTTGCAGGGCGGCGCATTCCTCGCGCTGGACTTGTTCATCTCCGGCTGCGCAAAAAATCAGGTGACGGCGGCGGTTTTTGCGTTCGGCGCGAACTTCGTCCTTTGGATGCTGGACTTGCTGGAAAACGCCGTCAACAGCAGCTTCTTCTCCAGCGTGCTGTCCTTCTTCAGCCTTTATCAGCGGGCTGAACCGTTCCTGATGGGGCAGCTCAGCGCGGCAAGCGTCGTCTACGATGTCACCTTTGCCGCGGCGTTCCTCCTGCTGACGATTCACACGCTGGATGCCCGGCGCTATCGGGGAGAGTGACGAAGAATGCGAAACAAAAAGCAATCCGCGCACAGGAAGTTCACCATCAGCCCGCGCCTGCGCTACGGTGCCATGTCTACCGCCATTGTCGCGCTGGTGATTGTCGCGCTGATTCTCATCAATCTGGCGACGACGAACCTCGAAACGCGCTACGGCTGGCGCAGCGACTTCTCCTTCAACGCCGTCACAACGCAGAGCGAGACGACGAAGCAGATTCTGCGCAACCTGAAGCGCCCGGTGAAAATCTACGCCCTGTTCGAGCGCGGCGAGGAGGATCAGCCCCTGCTGGAGCTGCTCAACCGTTACAGCGCCGCGTCGGATATGGTGACGTGGGAGCAGACCCCGCCGAGCCTGAATCCCCTGCTGCTGACCCGCTTTTCCAGCAGCACCACCAACGTCTCCGCGCAGAACCTCATCGTCTACTGCGAGGAAACCGACCGCTACCGTGTGCTGACCGCAACGGATTTTGTAACGCTCTCTGTCGATACCGATTCGGGCAGCTACAACGTCTCCGGCTTGGCGTATGAGCAGCAGATTACCTCCGCCATCGCCTACGTCACGCGCGACACCGTGCCGACGCTGCACATCGCGACGGGGCACGGCGAACTGGGCGAAGACTCCCTGTCCGCCTTTACCACCCTGCTGACGAACAATCACTACGACGTCGCGTTCGAGAAGCTCAGCGACATGACATTCGCATCCGGCGACGTGCTGTGCATCCTTTCGCCCGTCAAGGACTACACCGACGCGGAAATGGACATCATCCGCGCGTATGTGCAGGGTGGCGGCGCAGTGCTGTTCAGCTGCGATTATACCGACCCGATTGAGAATATGCCGAACGTGCTGTCCCTGCTGCGCTCCTACGGCTTCCTGCCGGAAAGCGGACTGGTGATGGCGTCGCCGGATGAAACCGACACGTTCTACAACAACAACCGTCTGGCGCTGCTGCCAGAAATGCAGGCAACGGACGTGACACTGGAGATGATGCTGAACGGGCGGACGGCGATGCTCATGGTTGCCAGCCGCGGCTTCGACCCTTCGCCGGAATCGGACAATTCCCTGCTAGTGGACGCGGTGCTGACAACATCCGCCAAGAGTTATCTGGTTGATACAACCGCATCGCGCCTGAGCATCACCCAATCCGACAGCGACAAGACCGGACCGTTCGCGCTCGCTCTGCAAGCCAAGCGCTTCACTGACACGGGCGACGTCAGCCGCGCGTTCATCATCGGCAGTTCCGCCCTGCTGACCGAGGAACAGCTCTTCACCATGACCGACGGCGAGGAATTTCTGGTGCGCGCTGTGTCTTTCCTGACCGGGGATGACAGCATTGACACCAGCATCATGGTCAAAACGGCGCTGCGTCCGGGGCTGTCCGTCAATGCGCTGTCATTGGGCAGCGTCGTACTGGTCGGGCTGCCGATTCTGGTGCTGCTGGCGGCGGTCATCATCCTGCTTCCACGGAGGAATCTGTAAGCCATGCAAAACGTCCCGAAAAAGAAACATGCCGTGCGCAGGCACAGCCGTATCCTCCTGCTGATTTTCGCCGTGGTGCTGGTCGCGACGGCGGCGTGTCTGCTGATTTTCGCCCGCACGCCCGCCCCCACGCCAGAAGCATCCGCGCATGAGGATGAGGAAATCACCCTCTGGGCAGTGGAATCGGCGGATATCACCCGCATCCGCATTGCCGTACGCAATCAGGACGCATGGTCAGCAGTGCAGACGGAATCCGGCGCGCTGGTGCTGGAGGGCGAAAATTCCTTCACGGTGGATGCGGACATTGCCGCCACGCTCCTGTCCGGGCTTAAGAGCGTGACCGCAGAGGTACTCAGCGACGATTGGAACGGCACGGACGAGGAGTGGGCAGCGTTCGGGCTGGATGACCCAGAGAGCGTCGTCACCGTGGATTTTGCGGACGGCAGCAGCCACACCCTGCGCATCGGCAGCGCCCCGCAGTACGAAAACAGCTGGCAGTACGCGCAGCTGGACGGCGATACCCGCCTGCTGTCCGTCAGCCGCGGTCTGGCGGAGGAATGCTACGTCACGCGCGGTTCGCTCCACCGCATCGAGCAGCTGACGATTCACGCCGACCGCCTGGATGAAATCACGCTGCTGAACGCGGAGGGCGAAATCACCCAGCAATGGCGCTTGAACGGCGCTATCACGAACGCGGACGCGCAAGACCGCTGGATGCTGACCACCCCTGTCTCCTACCCGGCGGACGGCACGGTGATGACCACCCTGCGCAAATCGGCAGCAAACATCCGCCTGGGCGAGTACATTGCCGACGCGACGGCGGAGAGCATCGCACGCTACGGGCTGGACACGCCCCGCCTCGTCATCCGCCTGCACCAAGCCGCCGGCACAATCGGCGCAGTCGGTACGACTGGCTCATACGCTACGACCGATTACCCGGATTCCACGATCACCCTCGTCATCGGCGAGCAGGAAAGCGATTTGGTGGATTATGTGCTCTACAATGGCGGCATTTACCGCTGCAGCACACTGCTGCTGCGCGGCGTCATGAATGCCGACTGGCAGGAGACCATTACGCGCTACCCGGTGCTGACGGCGCTGGGGAATCTTGCGTCCCTTTCGCGTGAAACGGCGGACGGCGTGGACACATGGGTCATCACACGCACCGAGCAGGTTGCCGAGAACAACGAGCTTGTCACGGACGACGAGGGCAATCAGGTCTACGATATTACGCTGATGAAAAACGGCGAATCTGCGGATTACACTGCCTTTTCCGCTGCCTACAATCAGCTGATGATGGTCACAATGTCCGGCCGTCTCCCCGACGGCTGGACTGCTGCCGACGCTCCCCACACCGTGTGGACATTCACAGATGTTGACGGCACAGTGCACACCGTCGCGCTGACCCGCTACGACGCAATGCACGATGCCGTCGCAGTGGATGGCGTGGCGCTGTTCTACCTTATACAAGGCGGGTTTTCGCTGGGGATATAACCGCAGGGCACACCCGCAGGCGAAATAAGAAAACTGCATTTGAAAGCAGCAGCCACCCCAGCGCAGCATGGAATCTTCCTTCCCATGCTGCGCCTATTTTTTTCTGCCGCGCACCCTTGTCCATCCGTTCCAAGTATGCTACAATGTCCCTGACGACAAGCTGGACGGAGGGGGATGCTGTGCGCGAATGGCGGCAGGGCGTGCGAAAGCTGCTTCTGCTGCTGTATACGGCATCCCTTCTTACAAGCCTTGGCTGCTTCTTATGGAACGCTTCCGCCCCTGTCCGTGTCCATTCCGCTCCGAAGTGCTATCCGTCAAAAGGCGACGGCTTCACGCTTGCCCCTTTGCCAACACTTCCGCCGGATTCCATTCTGAACACCGGCGACGCTGCCGCGTTGGACGCTCTGCCGGGCATCGGTCCCGTGCTGTCGGAGCGGATTATCACATACCGGGAGGAATGCGGCACGTTCGTGTACCCGGAAGATTTGCGGAACATCGATGGCATCGGAGCAGCGCTGCAAACGAGAATCATTGACTCGCTGGATGACGAATCGACGACTCCGCCGATAGCGCCAGCAGCAGAAACAGCCACCGTACCAAGAGCGACACTTCCGCCGGATTCCATTCTGAACACCGGCGACGCTGCCGCATTGGACGCCCTGCCGGGTATCGGTACTGTGCTGTCGGAGCGGATTGTGGCATACCGGGAGGAACACGGCGCGTTCGTGTATCCGGAGGAGCTGCGGAATGTCAAGGGCATCGGCGAGAAGCGGCTGCAGGCAATTCTCGATGCGCTGGCGGGCGAAAGTGCGGAGGGAAGCGACTGACGGGTACGGGAACAGACCACACCAACACCAAACTACATCATCAGGGAGATGACTCGCATGTACCGCATCCTATTAGTCGAAGACGACGCTGCCTTGGCTGATGCCATCACGCAGGTGCTGACCGCGTGGGGACACGAGGTGCAGAAAGTCCGCGATTTCCGCCATGTGACGGAGGAGTTTGCCGAGTGGAAGCCGCAAATCGTACTGATGGATTTGATGCTCCCCTTCTTCAACGGTCATCACTGGACGCAGGAGCTGCGCCGCATCACCAGCGTGCCAATTGTCTACCTTTCCAGCGCGTCGGATAACCTCAACATCGTCATGGCGATGAACATGGGCGGCGACGACTTCATTGCCAAACCCGTTGACCCAGCTGTGCTGGCAGCAAAGGTGAATGCCGTCCTGCGCCGCGCGTATGACATGCCGGCTACGGGCAATATCCTCGCCTGCGGGGAGGCCGTGCTGGATTTGGACAGTGCAGCCCTCTCCATCCATGGGCAGAGCATCCCCCTGACACGCAATGAACTGATTATCCTCCGCACACTCATGGAGCAGCGCGGGCGCATCGTCAGCCGCGAAACGCTGATGACCCGCCTGTGGCAGATGGACGAGTACGTTGAGGAAAACACGCTGACCGTCAATGTCAACCGCCTGCGGAAGAAACTTAGCGCGGCGGGACTGCCGGGCTTCATCGTCACGAAGGTAGGCAGCGGGTATGCCGTGAATCAGGAGGGCAGCGTATGATTCGGCGCTATCTGCGGGAGCATTTGCCGCTGGCGGGGCTGCTGGCGCTGTTCGCGGGCACATTTGCGCTGGTGCTCTCGCTGTATCATCTGCCGACCGAACCGGTCGCGTACGCATCGGCGCTGTGCGCAGTGATGGGGCTGATTGCGCTGATTTGGGGCTTTGTGCGTTATCGCCGGGCGCATCAGGCGCGTGCGCATGTGCTGAATGCGCCGCATCTTCTGCTGGATGAACTGCCATCGCCGCGCACACTGTCTGAAGCGGATGATCAGGCGATTATGCAGCGGCTGCTGCACGACATCCGCGCCGCGCAGTCGGACTTGGCAGCCTATCGGCAGGACAGTACAGACTACTTCACCGCGTGGGTACACCAAATCAAAACGCCGCTGTCGGTGATGCGCCTGCAATTGCAGAGCGAGGACACGCCGGAGAACCGCGCCATGCTGGCTGAGCTGTTCCAAATGGAGCAGTACGTCACAATGGCGTTAAGCTACGCGCGGTTGGGCAATCCGACGAAAGACCTTGTGCTGACGCGTGTGCCGCTTGACCCGCTCATTCGGCAGGCGATTCGCGACTTTGCGCCCCTGCTCATCCGCAAGAAGCTGCGCCTGCAGTACGAGCCGACCGCCGAAAGCGCCTTGACGGACAGCAAATGGCTGCTGTTCATTCTCCACCAGCTGCTGTCCAACGCCGTCAAGTACACCGACCGCGGCCGCGTCAGCATCCGTGTGACCAGCGCCCCAGCGATTATCGTGGCGGACACGGGCATCGGCATTGCACCGGAGGATGTGCCGCGCGTGTTCGAGAAGGGATATACCGGCTACAACGGGCGCGGCGGGCAGAAATCCACCGGATTGGGGCTGTATCTCGTCCATCAGACCGCCGAAATGCTCCATTGCCGTGTGTCGCTGTCCTCCCGCATTGGGGAGGGCACGAGCGTCACCATTGATTTGCATCAGGAGGAATTGGGGAAGGAGTGAAGTGCTTCCATGCCGCTTTTGCCCGCTCTTCGCGCGTTTTTCACCCGCCTTTTGACCGATGTGGATGATGCGCTGTTTCCGCAGCACGTTTTCTGCCTGACTTGCGGCGCGCTGTCCCTGCCGAACGCGATTTGTCCGGTCTGCCTCGCTGTGCTGGATGATTTGCGCCTGCCGAGTGATGCGCTTGCGCCGAACGCCGCCGCTGTGTGGGGCTACCACGGCATTGCGCGGCAGCTGGTGCTGATGCTCAAATACAGCGGCATCGCCGAATGCGCGCAGGTACTGGCGGACGGCATGGCATCCGCTTGTCCCTTTGCCCTGCCACCAGACACGGTTGTCACCTCCGTCCCGATGACGAAGAAGCACCTTGACGCGCGCGGCATTGACCACGGTCGACTGCTGGCAGAGGCCTTTGCGCAGCGGCGCAATTTGCCCTATCAGCCCTTGCTGATCCGCACGCGCGAAACCGCAACCCAGCAGGGGCTGAACGCCGCCCAGCGCCGGAAGAACCTGCACGGCGCGTTTGCCGCCGCCGCGCGCATTTCGACCCCAGTTCTGCTGATTGACGACGTGTATACCACCGGTTCGACGACCGAAACATGTGCGGGCGCGCTTCGAGCAGCTGGCGCACCGGATGTGTTTGTGCTGACGGCGCTTGCGGTAGTGCCGGATGAAGATCATTGAAAGTACCCCCTTCAGCGTATCTCCCTGCGGTTGCGGGCAGATGCGTTGGAGGGGGCTTTGCTTTGCATTCCGACAATTATGGCACTGTCGTGTCTTCTTTTGGGGATACATCAGCTGTTTACACACTTTGAGAAGCACACGCTTCGGATTTATCGCCAGTTTGTGCGCATCGCATCCGGCCCCGACAAGGGCAAGATGATGTACACGCCGCTAAAGAACGGCAAAGAGCGCACCATCACCCTGACTGTAACCGCCCTGAATGTTCTTCGCGAAGCCAAGCGCAAGCAGAACGAGATGCATCTGCGCGCCGGAAGCAGCTGGCACAACGAGTACAATATGATTTTCACCCGCTCGAACGGTATGTTTGTCCGCTTCAAGACGCTGTACGTCCATTTCAAGGCGATTGTGAAACAGATGGGACGCCCAGAAGTCCGCTTCCATGATGTGCGTCACCCGTATGTCAAGCACACGACAAAAATTTTTAGCTTGCGCTTGATGGATTTTCAAGCGCAGGCTTATCCTGATGCTCGGCGAAAAACTCGCGGAGCTTGTCAGCTTCATCAGGGAGGACAAAGCCGAAGCCCTGTCCGTCTACTCTGCAATAGAAAGCAACTTTCATGTCTGCCACCTCAATCGAAAATCGCCTTGGACGCTTCCTTGCGGCTGTCCTGCCGTGCCTGTTCGTCCTGCTTCTGTTTCGCCTGTGCCAATACTGCGGCATAGGCGTTTTTCGTTTTCAAAAGCAGCTCGTCACACGCGGCCTTTTCTGCCTTGTAGGTGTTCAGGTCAATCTCGCCCATGAGATAGCGTTCATACAAGGCGCGCTTACCGTCTTGCAGTGCCTCGATCTGCTGCTCATATTCGGTGCGTTCCGGTACGGAAGCATCCACCCGGAGCGTACCGTCAGGGGCAAGTGGCGCGGCGGCTTCCATCTGCTTTTTCAGCGTCAGGAATACCGCCTGTTCCAGCTCTGCGGCGTTCAGACGCATCTTGTGGCAGCGGCTTTCTACGTCCGCCTCGGAATGGCGGCAGTAATAATACGAGGTTTTCTGCATGGTGCGGGACAGCGCATGACCGCAGCAGCCACAGAAGGCTTTGCCTTTCAGCGGGTAGTCCCGCTTCTTTTTGTTGGGCTGGGAAAAGCGGAGCTGGCTGGCCTGCACGGTATCAAACACGGCTTTCTCGACGATGGCCGGGTGATGGTCGGGGATGATGTACCATGATTCTCTGTCCTTCAGGCGGCTTCTGTTGCCGCCTACTTCGAGAACCGCCCGCTTGCCGATCACATACACGCCGGTGTAGCGTTCGTCCTCCAAAATGCGGAGAATGGTGGATGTACTCCAAATCCCGTGACAGCGGGAAATATCGTGGGTGTGATTGCCGTGCGCCGCTTTGTACTGGCCGGGAGTGGGGATGCTTCTGCGGAACAGCTCCCGTGTGATGGCGGTGGCGTTGATGCCCTCGGCGGCAAGCTGGAAGATGAGCTGCACAACGGCAGCGGCCTCCGGGTCAGGCTCCATTCTGCCATCGGCGCTTTTGCGGTAGCCGTAGGGACAGATTTTGCTCTGATACTCGCCGCGCTGCATCTTGGCGTACTTGGCGCTCTTGGTCTTGATGGACATATCGCGGCTGTAATACTCGCTGATGAGGTACTTGAACGCTACGTCTATGCCGCCGGTGTCACCCTTGAATTTGCTGCTGTCAAAATCGTCGCTGATGGAAATGAAGCGGGTATGGAACAGCGGGAACACGCGCTCAATGAAGTAGCCGGTTTCAATGCTGTTGCGCCCGAAGCGGGAAAAATCCTTGACAATGATGCAGTCGATCTGATTGGCCCGCACCAGCTCAATGAGCTTCTGTACCTGCGGACGCTCAAAATTCGTGCCGCTGTACCCGTTGTCGATGAACTCCATGATCTCCGCGTTCAGGGCTTCCGGCATGGAGGCCGCATATTCGTGGAGGACAAGACTCTGGTTTTCGATACTCAGACTGTCATACTTGTAGTCCTCAATGGAGAGGCGGATATAGAGAGCAATCACATATTTCTGCATTGTTCCAGCACCTCCGCATAGGTTTCAAACTCGCTCTGAAAGCGATAGCGCACCGTGATCTGCTTGTCGTGGGATACCTCGATGCGGTCGATCAGCCGCTCGATGAGTGCGCCGGTCAGCGCCCGGTCGGTCTTGATTTGTGCGGCATCCTGTTCCAGCGCCCGGTGCTGCTCTGCTTGAGCATCCATCGTTCGCAGGCCGTCCTCCAACTGTTCCATTTCCACGGCGAGGTCGGCAATGCGGCTTTCGTACTTCTCCTTGTAGTCAAAGTATTCATCCTTGGTGAGAACGCCTTGGACGAGGTTTTCATATAAACTCCGCACGATACTGCGAAGCCGCTGGATTTCCTGTTTGCGGCTGGTGATCTTCTCCCGCAGCTCAGCGCGGTCAGCGGCCTGCCGGGGCAGCTCCGCAAGAGAGAGGGTGTATTGCCCCAGCGCCGTATCAAGCGCGTCCTGAAGCATATCTGCCAACATATCCAGCAACGCATCCTCGCGGATGGTCACGCCGGGGCAGGCATCCTTGCTGATTCGGCTCTGGCTCAGACAATGGTAGAAGTACACATCGTCGGACTTCTTGCGGATGTTTCTCTGCCGGTGCAGGCTGCCGCCGCAATGGGCGCAGAACACCTTGCCTTTGAGAAGATTCGGCGTGTAGGCTTTGACCTCCCGTGCCTTGGCGCGGCTGGCGGTCTGATTGAGAATTTCCTGCACCGCCGCGAACTGTTCCCGGCTGATGATGGCCTCGTGGGTGTCCCGTACCACCGTCCATTCCTCGGCATCGGCCTTGACCTGCCGGTGATCCACGGTTTTGGTCTGCCCCTGAACGAGATCTCCGGTGTAGACCTCGGAGCGGAGAATGACGCCGACAGTCCGGGTCTGCCACTTGCCGCTGCCGAGCAAATTTGCGTGAGTGATCTTGCCCTGCATCTTCTTGTAGTGGCTGGGGGTGAGGATGCCCGCCTCATTCAGCCGCACAGCGATGGTATTGAGGCCAGCGCCCTCGGAAGCCCAACGGAACATCCGCTGCACCACGACGGCGGCAACGGGGTCGATGATAAGCTGGTGGCAATCGTCCTTGGCCTTCAGGTAGCCGTAGGGAGTACGCGCACCGATGAATTTGCCGTCTTTCATGGCTTGCCGCTGCTGCGCCCTGATCTTGCGCCCAATGTCCAAAGCGTAGGCTTCGTTTA
>ENA-UONX01000199-UONX01000199.1-human-gut-metagenome-genome-assembly--contig:-P74old-NODE-199-length-92912-cov-57.558924_pt1 | contig 92912 bp, 79 predicted proteins | sample MGYA00242466_ERZ724013 | MGnify/ENA metagenome assembly ERZ724013 | reverse complement strand
GACAGACGGGGCATTCTGCCGGAGCAGCGTCGCCTTCGTAGATGTAACCGCAGACCTTGCAAACAAATTTCTTCATGATAAATTCCTCCGTAAAATAATTTTTTGATGATAAAATTGTGGATGGATGAATGTCAGTGCGCGTCCTTTTTTGCGCAGTCGGCGCAGACGCCGGTGACGGCGATGCGGCAGCCTTCGACCTTCGAGCCGGTCTGCTGTTCGACCTCGGAAAGGGTATCCGCAGGAAGCTCCAGCCAGTTGATATCGCTGACCGCGCCGCAGATGCGGCAGATGAAGTGCGCGTGGGGATCGGTACGGAAATCAAAGCGTTCCAGTCCGTTGTAGACGCCGACGGAATCGATCGTGCCCTCGTCCTTGAACATGGCGAGGTTTCGATAGACCGTCGCGAGCGACAGGTCAGGGATGGTGGGCTTGAGCTGCGTGTAGACCCACTCCGCCGTCGGGTGGCTCGTTGTACAGCGCAGACATTCGAGAATTGCATCGCGTTTGCGGCTGTGCTTACGGGCAATGGACATGGGCAGATCTCCTTTGCTGAATTAATATTGATAATAATTATCATTACGGTTATAGTATATCCATGTACCCGCCATTTGTCAATAGGGTTTTGAAAAAATTTTTTGAATTTTTGATATTTCGAACAGCTCAGAAAATTTGTATGTACCCGGCTCCCCTTGGGCACAAGGGGCCGATTCCCCCTATCAGGGGGAAATGGCCCGAAGGACCAAAAGGGGTAGGGACGCTGGCCCAAAGGGCCTGAGGGGATTCGAACGCTGCAAATTTAGGAGCACTGCGACATCATGTAAAACCTTGGTAGGGGCGGGGCTCTGCTCCGCCCGGCAGTACGAGCTGTTTTTTTACGGAAATCTGCGTCGAACCCGCATTATTTTTTGTGATCGATGATAGATTTTACAGTGTAGGAACGCATATTAGGGTGTATCTGAAAACTCCCAACGCACCCGGACAGCGGACCTTTTCACGCTGCGCTGCACCATTTTTCCTTGAAATACGTCAGTATTCCTGCGAAAAAATGTCTTGCTCAGCGCAAAAATTTCTCGCTGCCGGTCACATTGGGAGTTTTCAGATACACCCTAGAAATTTGCAACTGCCCATCAGCATTTTCTTTTACTTCTCCAAAAGAAAACGCTGGCAAAAGAAAACGAGCCCGGAGGGATTTCGATTTCCCTCCGGATCTCCTTGAACCGACCTAGGGTGTATCTGAAAACTCCCAACGCACCCGGACAGCGGGCCTTTTTGCGGTGCGCCGCGTCATTTTTCCTTGAAATACGTCAGTATTCCTGCGAAAAAATGTCTTGCGCAACGCAAAAATCCCTCGCTGCCGGTCACATCATGAGTTTTCAGATACACCCTAGAAAACCCCTTCGGTTTTCTTGGATCTTTCCCGCGAAGCTTAAAGCAGCTCAAAATTTCTGACGCACCCGAGTAACCCAAGAGACGCATTTGCCGTGCAGAATTACTTCATAAACCGCTTTATTATCCCGAGCTTTTTCTTCGAATACGGGTGGTAGCGCATCGGGAGATCGAGCCAGGTGGATTTTTTGACGATGCTGCGTGCGTGCGTGAACGTGTCGAAGCTCTTTTTGCCGTGATAGCTGCCCATGCCGCTGTTTCCTACGCCGCCGAAAGGCATGTGTGTAGTAGCAAGATGGATGATCGTGTCGTTGATGCAGCCGCCGCCGAAGGAGCAGGTATCCAGCACGCGGCGCTCGGCGGCCTGATCGGATGTGAACAGGTACAGAGCCAGCGGCTTTTCCCGGCTGCGGATGAAATCAATGGCTTCGCCCAGCCGGCTGAACTCCAGCATGGGCAGGATCGGCCCGAAGATCTCCTCCTGCATGACGGGGCTGTCCGGCGAAACGCCGTCCAGCAGCGTGGGCGCGACGAAGCGCGTCTTTTCGTCAAATTCTCCGCCAATTACGGCTGCCTGTTTTTTCAGCAGCCCTGTCACGCGGGCAAAGTGCTTTTCCGACACGATCACGGGCATTTCGTCCATCGTGCCGTCCGGGAAGAATTCCCGCAGCGCCTGTTTGTATGCCTCGATGAACGCAGCCTTGACCGGCCGCTCGATCAGAAGATAGTCCGGCTCCACGCAGGTCTGCCCGGCGTTCAGGACCTTGCCGAACGCGATGCGCCGCGCGGCCAGCTTCACATCGGCGGTTTTATCCACGATGACGGGGCTTTTGCCGCCAAGCTCCAGCGTGACGGGCGTGAGATTTTTGGCCGCAGCCTCCATCACGACCTTGCCGACGGCGACGCTGCCGGTGAAGAAAATGGTGTCGAAGCGCTGCGACAGCAGCGTGCTGTTTTCCGCGCGTCCGCCCTCGACAGCGGCGATATAGCGTGGGTCAAACGTCTCGGCGATGAGCTTCGCGATGGCCGCGCTGGTCGCGGGGGCATAAGCCGACGGCTTTACGATGGCGCAGTTGCCGCCGGAGATCGCGCCAACCAGCGGCGACAGGCAGAGTTGAACGGGATAGTTCCACGGCGAGATGATCAGCGCGACGCCATACGGCTCCGGCGAGACAAAGCTTTTCGCGTGGAACTGCGCCAGCGGCGTCGGGACGGCGCGCTCACGCATCCAGCCCTTCAGGTGCTTCAGATGGAAGCGCACCTCCTCGAGCACCATGCCCGTTTCGCACATATAAACCTCCATCGGGGCCTTGCGGAAGTCCTGATACATGGCCTGCTCCAGCAGCTTCTCGTTTGTCTGTAACGCGCGCTGTAATTTTTTCAGCTGCTCCATCCGGAACGCGTAGGGCCGCGTTGCGCCGGAGAGAAAATATGCCCGCTGCGCGCGGACGAGTTCTTGAATATCCATATGGATTCTCCTTTTCAAAACGCCGGAAGCAATCGCTTCCGGCGTTTTTGAATCATGTTACTTGCTGAAGGAAAGCAGCTTCTGATATGCGGCTTCCCATTCCGGCGTGTGATGCGGCTCATAGGTGCTGACGGCCTCGGAACGGCGCACGACGGTGCGCAGTTCGTCCATCGTCGTAATATCGCCCAGCGCCATGGCCTGGGCCAGCAGATTGCCGATGGCTGCGCCCTCGATGGGGCCGGTGATGACGGGCCGGTCGATGGAGTCTGCGACAAACTGATTGAGCAGCTTATTCTGGCAGCCGCCGCCGACAATGTTCAGCGTGTCGATGCGTTGGCCCTTGATCTCCTCCAGACGCTCCAATGCCCAGCGGTATTTGAGCGCGAGGGATTCATAGATGCACCGCGCGATCTGCCCGACGGTCTCGGGTACCGGCTGGTTCGTCTTGCGGCCGAAGTCCTGAATTTTCTCGACCATCCGGCCGCCGGCGAAGAATTCGCCGTAGTCGGGATCGATGATGGAGCGGAAGGGTTCAGCCTTTTTTGCCTCTTCCACAATGTCGTTCCAGCTGAGATTCTGACCGGCCTTCTGCCAGTCGCGGCGGCACTCCTGAATGAGCCACAGGCCCATGATGTTTTTGAGAGGCCGGAAGCCGCCCTGGATCGTGCCCTCGTTGGAGAAGTTCGCGTCGCGCACGGCGTCCGTCAGAATCGGTTCGTCCGTCTCCACGCCGAACAGCGACCATGTACCGCTGGAGCAGAACGCAAAGCTGCCCGTGCCGGGGATGGCGGCCACGGCAGAGGCCGTGTCGTGCGTGCCGACAGCAGCGAAATTTGCCTGATTAATGCCGAGTTCTGCGGCCAGTTCCGGACGGAGTTTTCCACGCAGCGTGCCCGCGCGGTCGAGCTTCGTGAAGATCTTTCTGGGCAGGCCCAGCGCGTCGATCGTCTGCCAATCCCAGTCCTTCGTGGTGGGGTTATAGAGCATGGAGGTCGTTGCGTTGGTGTATTCCGTCTTTGCTTCACCCGTCAGGAAGAAGCCCAACAGGTCGGGCAGCATCAGCAGTGTCTGCGCTGCGTCCAATGCGGGGTCGTGCTGCCGCTTGCGGCGGTAAAGCTGGTAGACGGTGTTGAAATTCATGGTCGCAATGCCCGTGCGGGCAAAGAGCGTCGGGAAATCGACCGTCTTCCAGACCTCCGCCATATCTGCGTCAACCGCGTAGCGGTACGAACGCGGATTGGACAGCAGCTGGCCGTTTTTGTCAAGCAGACCGTAATCAACGCCCCAGGTATCGATGCCGATGCAGTCGAGTTCGCCGACATTTGCATTCTTAAACGCAAGCAGACCCTGCTTCAGCTGGTTGTAGAGATACGGCAGGTCCCAGTAGAACACGCCGTTCATCTCGATGTAGTTGTTTTCAAACCGGTGCAGCTCGCGCATGGTGAGTTTCTCGCCGTCGAACTGGCCAAGAATTGCGCGGCCATTGCTCGCGCCGAGGTCGAACGCCAACAGGTTTCTCATGGTGTTATGCCCCTTTCATTTTTGGCTCAGCAGATGGCAGAGCCGGTCTTTTCGTGCTCGATCAGCTTCCAGGTCGCGTCGATCAGGTTGGCAAACAGCGGGTTTTCCATGGCCTTGATGACGAACGACTGGCGCGGGGAGTTGATATCCTCGCCCGAAACCTGGAACAGGCCGTTTTCGTCGCAGAGACGGCGAAGTCTCGTCAGCTGCTCCGGCGTGTTGCGCGTCGGCATATAGGTGACGGCGCGGATGCCGCAGTCTTTAATGCAGGCGATCACGTCGTCCAGATAGTCGTCCTCGAACTTCTGCGCCTTCTTGTCGCCCGTGACGGAGGCCGTCACGTCGCCGAGATACGCGTAGCACAAAAGCGCGTCGATTTCATCACACAGCTTGGCCACATCGCGCACGTTCGGGCATTCCTCCGTCGCGTCGATATAAATTTTCGGCACGAATGCGGATTTTAGAATGCCGAGCAGATCGTACTCGTAGAACGGATATGCGGTATCGAGCATCTGGTTCTTCTGCTTTTCACTGAGGTTCAGGCCGATGGACGCGAGATAGTCGACCATCGGCTGGCCCTTTCCGGCCTTTTGGGTCATTTTCTTTGCCAGCGCGTACATGAGATGGCGCTCGGTCACGCCGCCGTCTTCTTTTGCTTCACTCAGCGGGAGCACGTCGCGGTCGTAGTCCAGCGCGATGCCGTCCAGCAGCGCGTTGATTTTTTCGACCATCGCACGGTTCCGGCGGCCTCTGGCCGCGCGATAGGGCGCGAACCATGCGTTGAGCGTCTCAATTTTGTCGTGCGGGACGGACTGGATGGTCATGTAGCTGACGCCGACCTGATCGGGGTTGTTGGTGCGTTTGCCCTCCAGCGCCGTGCCGTTCATCGACACGCGGCACTCCATGCCGACGGTGACCGGCATGCCAATCAGCTCTGCCGCCGCGAGGAATTCCCGCGCGCCGGAAATAGAGTCGTGGTCAATGATGCCAGCTGTGCACAGGCCTTCCATCCGCGCGGCATAGACCGCGGCGGTGGGGGAGTAGGGCGAGAACGAATAGGTCGTATGAATATGATTGTTGATGTACTGCGGCACCATGGGCGGGAATTCGGTGGTCTTCAGAATCTCTTTGAGATTTGCAAGGCGTTCTTCCCGTGTGGGCGCGTTGAGTTTGTTCAGAATGTCGATCTCGATCATCGCGCGGCCCTCAGTTCAGCATGACCTGACCGCCGGTGACGGGGATGGCCTGACCGGTTTCATACTTCTGCTCGACGCAGTACATGACGGCGCGCGCCACATCGACCGGCAGGCAGCCGCGGTTCATCGGAACCTTGGCCTCGTAATAACGGCGCACGTCCGCGACGGTCTTTGCGCCGGGAACCTTGCCGGCCTCCAGATACTGCACGAACAGACCGCGCACCGGGTCGGACCACAGCGGGCCGTCGAGGAAGTTGCCGGGGCAGACGGCGTTGACCTTGATGTTGTACGCGCACAGCTCAAGCGCAAACGACTGCGTCAGGCCGATGCCGCCGAATTTGGAACCCGCGTAGGCGAAATTCTTGTTGGAGCCTTCCAGACCGGACTTCGAGTTCAGCGTCACGATGTCGAACATGGCTTCGGGATCCGCCTCGTGTTCAGCCTCCATGATGATGGCAGCATATTTCGCGCAGAGGAAGAAGCCGGTATAGTTGACGCTGGTGACGAAGTCGAAATCCTTCTTCTCCACGTGCGCGATGGGGCCGGAGCGGACGACGCCTGCGTTCGAGAGCATCAGGTCAAGCCCGCCGAACTTTTCAACCGTCTGTGCGACCATGTTCGCAACGGATTCCTCGTCGGAGACGTTGACCGCAATGGAGACGGCGCGCTCGCCCATTTCCTCTGCGACCTGCTTTGCCAGCGGCTCATTCATATCGGCGATAACGATGGTCGCGCCTTCCTTGTACAGCTCCTCCGCAATGCCCTTGCCGAAGCCCTGGGCTGCGCCGGTCACGATGCAGATCTTGCCGCCGAGACGGCCCTCGCCCGCCGGGCGCTTGCCCATGTTGGCCTTTGCGATCTCGCACCATTTGGTCATATCAACAGACATAAAAGTACCCTCTTTCTTGAAGTGTACCTCTATTATACCTGCATTCGTATGTTGATTCAAGAGCGTTTTGTTTTATTTTTCTGGTTTGTTGCCTGCTTTCCCCAAAATCAGGATGCACAGCACGATTACGCCGGTCACCAGAAAGATTCCGGCCATGCCCTTGCCCATGATGGGCAGCGTCTGTAAGAATGCTTCAAAATTCATATTGTTTCCCTCACACCAGAAGATTCAGCAGCAGACCGCCCGCAATGACGGACGCGACCTGCCCGGATACGTTGACGCCCACGCACTGCATGAGCAGATAGTTCTGCGGGTCTTCCTTGATTGCCATCTTATAGACCACGCGCGCCGACATCGGGAACGCCGAGATGCCGCAGGCGCCGATCATGGGATTGAGCTTTTTGTCCTTCGGCAGGAACAGATTGATGAGCTTCGCGACCAGCACGCCGCCCGCTGTGTCGAACATAAACGCCACAAGGCCCAGCGCCATGATGAGAAGCGTCTGCTTCGTCAGAAAATACGCTGCCTGCATCCGCACGGCGATGGTGAGGCCCAGAAAGAGCGTGATGAGATTCGAGAGCGTCTTCTGCGCTGTCTCGGAAAGAGAGTCCAGCACGCCGCACACCCGGATGAGGTTGCCGAACATCAAAAAGCCCACCAGCGCCACGCTTCGCGGCGAGACGATGCCGCAGACGGCGGTGATAATGATCGGGAACAGGATCTTCGTGCGCTTGCTGACGGTGTGCTGGTGGTACGGCATACGGATCATCCGTTCGTGCTTTGTGGTCAGCGCGCGGATGACCGGCGGCTGCACGATCGGCACAAGCGCCATATAGGAGTACGCCGCGACCATGATCGCGCCCAGATAGTTGGATTTCAGGAAATTCGCCATAAAGATCGCCGTCGGGCCGTCTGCCGCGCCGATGATGCCGATGGCCGCCGCGTCCTTGATGGGGAAGCCCAGAAGGGCCGCAAGGCTGAAGGTGAAGAAAATGCCGAACTGCGCTGCCGCACCGAAGAACATGAGCTTCGGGTCGTTCAGCAGCGGCTCAAAATCGATCATGGCCCCGATGCCAACGAACAGCAGCAGCGGGAACAGCTCGTTCGCGATGCCCGCGTCGAACAGCACGTTCAGAACGCCGATCTCCTCCACGCCGTCGATGGCCTGCGTGACCGCGCCGGACAGCGGCAGATTGACCAGGATCGCGCCGAAGCCCATCGGCAGCAGCAGCGCAGGCTCCATATCCCGTTTGACCGCCAGATAGATGAGAATCCCGCCGATCAGCCACATGACCGCCTGCTGCCAGTTGAGATTGCTGATGTTTGAAAATAACTGCGCCACAAAAAGTCCTCCTGTTTTGTTTTTTGATAAAAAGAAAAGACCTTTACCCAAGCATACGCGATGCTTCGGTAAAAGTCTCACAATTTCAGTCGACTGCGGGCATTTTTGCCGTACTGACGCAGCCGACGCGGGGGAAACCGCCTGCTACTCCCTTTTATCACGCCTATTAAAGCAGAAAAATGCCCGGCCGTCAAGTGGGCCGGGCGTATCTTAGCGGGTTCTTAATAGCCGGATCACGGCTTCGGGTCCTGCGGGGGCTCCTGCTGGGCGGTGAATTTTGCTTTGCGCTTTTTACGGGCGGTTTTGATCCCGGCGATCACGGCAATGACGATCACGGCCAGCAGAACCAGCGCGGGCAGCGCGGAGGCCAGACTCAGAATGACGTTCTGCACGCCGCGGGCGAAGCCCGTCCAGCCGTCGGACAGGGAATCGGACAGCTTCTGGCCGAAGGTGCGCCGGACCGGAACGGTCGGCGTGTAGACCTCGACCTCGCGCAGATCGAGGTTCACAGTCGAGTACCTGATCTGCATGTCGTAGTTGCGCAGGCTGCGCTCAATGGACTCGATCTCATAGCGCACGTCGGACAGCCGCTGCTCAAGCGCGATGAGCGTCTCCACGTCCTCGCTCTTCGAGAGCATATCGAGTAGCCGCTCCTCCTGCGTGTTGAGGCTGGACAGGCGCGCTTCGTAATCGGTATAGGCCGACGTGACGTTCTGCGCGTCGCGGCTGGTGGAGATTACGTTGCCGAAGCCCTCTGTCTCGTGCAGAAAGGCTTCAAACTGCTCGCACGGGATGCGGACGGTATAATACGCCCAGCGGTTGACGATGGAGGTCGTGCCGTCGGAATTGTACTGCGTGTCGCCTGTCACGTTCGAGCTTTCTACGAAGCCGCCGATCTTCTGCACCTGCGATTCCAGCGCGGCGACCGCCTTGTCAAACTCGGTCGTCTCGATGGAGACGGACGCGGTGTAGATGATCTTGGCGGTGTAGTCGGCAACGGAATCGTCCGGCTCCGGCGTTTCGGCGGCGCCGCTGCCCGCTTCCGTCGTGGCGACGGTGTCGTAGGCGAATTCCTCCTCCGGCTCGGCGGGCGCCTCCATGGGCGTTTCCGCGGCGGCTGCCTCCTGCTTGGAATCGTAATAGCTGCTGTCCATAGACGCGGGGTCTGCTGGCGCCATTTTGGAGTTTGCCGCGCAGCCGGTAAAAACAGTCAGGACCAGCAGAGCGGCAATGAGAATGGCAAGAATCGATTGCTTTTTCATGTTGGGTTCCCCTTTCTTTTGTGTTCTTCCTATAAAGACGGAATTTCGGACGCTTGGTTGCGCGGAATGGAAAGAAATTTCTAAAAAATCGCGAGCTCCGGGACGCGCTCACAGGCGCTGACGGAGAATTCATACGCGGTACGCGTCTCGCTCGTCTCGCCCAAGTTTTTGAGATACGTCCGGCTCTGGAGCCTGCCCGTGAGCGTCAGCTCCGTGCCGGTCGGGTATTCGGCGGCGGCCAGCGCCGTCCGGCCCCACAAAATGCAGGGGATATAATCCGTCCTGCGGTACAGGCGCGGCACGGCCAGACACAGATCGGTGATCTGCCGTCCGAGCGGCGTCTGCCGGTAGACGGGCGGCTTGCAGACCGTGCCGGTCAGGACGGCCTCGTTCTGCATAGGCGCGTCCGTCGTCGTCATGGAAAGCGCGTAGACGCACAGGATCAGACGGCGGCCGGTCGGCTCGCGGTTGTTGAACGAGCGGATCTGGCCCTCGATGGTGAAGCGTTCGCCTTCGAACAGCTCCGCCTGCTCCAACACGTCCTCTGCAGCCAGAACCGGCAGCAGATCCTCCGTGCCCGAAAGCCGCTCCACGGCGAGCAGAAAGCGGAAAAATCTCCGCTCGTGGTTCTGGTGTGAATATTCCGGCAGGGACGCCAGCATCCCGGTCAGGGTAATGTGATTGGCTGTGTTTTCCATAGTTCCACCTCATCTTTTCTTCGTATGGAAGACTATATGAGGGGAACACGCGCAATAGACTACCGGCGGGGCGGGCGTTTTTTGGCCGGTTTTGCGGAGGCGGACTTCCGCTCCGGTATCTGCTCGGCTGTGCCGGGCTTTTTCTCCTTCGGCGGATACGGACGGATGAGGCATTTTGGCGTAAAGCCGATGAGATCCGTCCGGCCTGCCTTTTGCAGCGCCTCGCGCACAAGAAAATAATTCTGCGGTCTGCGGTACTGCATCAGCGCACGCTGCATGGCCTTTTCGTGCGGGTTTTTCGGCACATAGACCGGCTCCATCGTCCGGGGGTCGAGGCCGGTATAGTACATGACAGTAGAGAGCGTGGACGGCGTGGGATAGAAATCCTGCACCTGCTCCGGCTCGTGGTTGGTATCGCGCAGGTATTCGGCCAGCCTTACGGCCTCCTCCATCGTGCAGCCGGGGTGGGACGACATGAGATAGGGCACGACGTACTGCTTCATGCCCTCCTGCTCGTTGATCCTTTTGTATTTCTCCACAAACTGCTGGTATACGGCGTGCGGGGGCTTGCCCATCACGCGCAGGACCTGATCGGACACGTGCTCCGGCGCGACCTTCAGCTGGCCGGAGATGTGATAGCGCACCAGCTCCTTGAAGAACGTATCGCTCGGGTCGGCCAGCAGATAGTCAAACCGGATGCCGCTGCGGATAAAGACCTTCTTGACGCCCGGCAGCCTGCGGAGTTTCCGCAGCAGGGACAGGTAATCCGTATGGTCGGCGATCAGGTTTTTGCAGGGGGCAGGGAACAGGCACTGTCTTGTCGGGCACGCGCCGCGCTGCAGCTGCTTTTTGCAGGCGGGCTGGCGGAAGTTCGCTGTCGGGCCGCCGACGTCGTGGATATAGCCCTTGAAGCCCGGTGCATGCGTCATGGCCTCTGCTTCCCTGACGATCGACTCCTGCGAGCGGGTCTGGATGATCCGCCCCTGATGGAACGTCAGCGCACAGAAGCTGCACGCGCCGAAGCAGCCCCGGCAGGAGGTCAGGCTGAATTCGATCTCCGCGATGGCCGGAATGCCGCCAAGCTTTTTGTACGATGGGTGGAACGTGCGGCAGTACGGAAGATCGTAGACATGATCCATTTCCTTCTGCGAAAGCGGCTTCTGCGGCGGGTTCTGGACGATAAATTCATGGTCGCCATACGGCTCGATGAGCCGCTTGGCGCAGAAGGGGTCGGTGTTGCGGTACTGGATGGAAAAGCTCTCGGCGTAGACGCGCGGATTTTTCTGCATATCCGGGAAGGCCGGGAGCGTGATGGACGGGACGGATGTATCCGGCTCACGGGTCTTATAGACTGTGCCGTCGATATACGTGATGTCCTGCGCATCCATGCCGTCGTTGAGCGCGTTCGCGATCTCGACGACGGCGCGCTCTCCCATGCCGTAGATCAGAAGATCGGCCTGCGAATCGAGTAAAATCGACCGCTTGAGCCTGTCGGACCAGTAATCGTAATGCGCAAGCCTTCGCAGGCTTGCCTCAATGCCGCCGATGATGATGGGCTTGCGGCGGTAGGTGCGGCGGATGAGGTTGCAGTAGACCGTCACGGCGTAATCGGGCCGCTTGCCCATCACGCCGCCGGGGGTATAGGCGTCGGCTTTCCGGTGGGCCTTGGAGACGGTGTAGTGGTTGACCATCGAGTCCATATTGCCGCCCATGACAAGAAAGCCCAGGCGCGGTTCGCCGAGGGAGTTGATCGAAGCGGGGTTTTTCCAGTCGGGCTGCGAAATGATGCCGACCTTATAGCCCGCGTCCTCGAGCACGCGCGAGATGATCGCGTGGCCGAACGACGGGTGATCGACATAGCCGTCGCCGATGATATAGACAAAGTCGCACTGCTCCCAGCCGCGCCGCTGCATATCGGCGCGGGAAATCGGTAAAAATTCCGGCATGGGACTCACAGCAGCGTCAGGATCGACTTGAGATCCGGCAGCAGATACTCCGGCTGTGCCTGCTGGCGCAGATAGTCCGCCGGGAAGCTGGTCGCAAGGCCGATGGCCTTGATCCCGGCGGCGTGGGCTGCACGGATGCCGCTGGGCGCGTCCTCAACGACGATGCATTCGGACGGCGCAAGGCCGAGACTGGCCGCGCCTGTCAGATAGATCTCGGGATCCGGCTTGGGGTTCTTGATGTCGGTGCCGGTCACAAGATGGTCGAACAGCGCTTCGTCTGCTCCAATGGCGGACAGGTTCATGAGAACCTTCACGCGGTCTGCCGACGAGCAGACGGCCAGACGGTAGCCCCGTGCACGCAGTGTATGCAGTACGTCCAGAACGCCGTCCGGAATGTTGGCCTCCTCCTTTACATGCTCACCATAGCAGGTATAGAGATAGTCCTTCATCTCTGTGCGGTACGGCACGCCGTATTTTTCTGCCACGCCGCCGACGTAGCGGTTCTCGCCGCAGCCGACAAACTCCGCAAAGTCAGATTCCTTTGCGTTGATGCCGTATTTCTTCAGCGCACGGACACCGGTCTTCGCCATATATTCCTCGGAATCGATCAGAACGCCGTCCATGTCAAATAAAACTGCTTTCCAGGCCATAAAACTCTCCTTATCCATAGAAAAAGGCCGCCATATTGCATATGGCGGCCATAAAAATTGCTTACAGAGCCTTCTTCGCGGTCTCGACGAGAACCTTGAACGCCTCGGGATCGGCGATGGCGAGTTCGCTCAGAGCCTTACGGTTCATCTCGATGCCGGACTTCTTCAGACCGTAGATGAAACGGCTGTAGTTGATGCCGTAGGGTGCGACGGCCGCGGAGATACGGGAGATCCACAGCTGGCGGAAATCTCTCTTCTTCAGCTTGCGGCTGACATACGAATAAACGCCGGACTTTGCAACGGCCTGCTTGGCCATCTTAAAGTGACGGGACTTGGAGCCCCAGTAGGACTTTGCGAGTTTCAGGGTCTTATTTCTTCTTTTGCGCGTCATCATTGCGCCTTTTACTCTTGCCATTATATTATCCTCCTATGTGTCGTCAACCCTTACCGATTATTTGTAAGGGATCATCTTCTTCACGATATCTTCCACGGTCACGTCGGCGTAGCCGTTCTTGCGCAGGTTGCGGGTACGCTTGGTGGTCTTCTTGGTGAGGATATGGCTCTTGAATGCGTGCGCTCTTTTGACCTTGCCGTTCTTGGTGAGGTTGAATCTTTTCTTGGCGCCGCTATGGGACTTCAGCTTAGGCATAGTGGTTCTCCTTCCGTGTGATTGCGATTGTAGTTTATTTGGAATTCTTGGGACTCAGGAACATGGACATATTGCGTCCTTCGAGCTTGGCGTCCTTGGCGATCGTGGCGATCTCGCTGCAATCGGCGCCGAACTTCGCGAGAAGCTCCTGCCCGAGCGACGTATGCGCCATTTCACGGCCGCGGAAACGTACGGTGACTTTGACTCGGTTGCCATCGTTCAGGAACTTGACTGCGCTTTTGACCTTGGTATTGAAGTCGTTGGTGTCGATGCTGGGAGACATACGGATCTCCTTGATCTCCACGACCTTCTGGTTCTTCTTGGCTTCTTTTTCCTTTTTCAGCTGTTCGAAGCGGAATTTGCCGTAATCCATGATCTTGCAGACCGGCGGAACAGCGTTCGGCGCGATCTTGACAAGGTCAAGGTCCTTTTCCTCGGCAAGCGCCAGAGCGTCGGACGAGGTCATAATACCAAGCTGGCTGCCGTCAGCTCCGATCACGCGAAGCTCCTTGTCGCGGATCTCCTCGTTGATCTGATGTTCTAATTTACCGATTGTAAAGCACCTCCAAATGCAAAGTGCGGATGCCGCAAAGCACCCGCACATAAAATCCAGACTTCCGCACAAAGCGGAGGAAATTATGAACCTCTTCGCAGACAGCTGGAGGTGAGTTGCGGTGCTCGCCGCTCCTTCTTTGTTTTCTCCGGGCTATTATACAGGAGAAAAACGCGGTTGTCAACACAAAAATACAGAAAATTTCAGACCGGCGGCAGAAAAATGGGCAGCTCCGGCGGCGCAAAGGAAAACAGCGCCAGCGCAGCGCCGTAAATACCCGCCGCGATTACCAGCACGCCGCACAGCCATGCGGGAAGGCGGGCCCTCTGCAAATGCCATGCCAGCGCAAAGCCGCCGGCCATTGCCAGCGCGTACAAAATCAGATCGAGCGGCAGGCCGTACAGCGCGAAGCCGGACAAGAGGGTGTAATACGCGCCCAGAAGAAGCAGCGGCGCGCCCAGAAGTCCTGCCAGCAGACCGCACCAGCTTTTTCGACCGTCCGCTTCGTCCTTCGTCAGCACGAACGCGGCGGCGAGAAACGGCCAGTATAGCAGCTTCAGATGCTCCCAGACGCTTTCGCTGACCGGTGCAAACACTGCTGTCAGCGGGTTCGGCCACAGGTCATAGAGAAAATGGAGCGCGGAACCGGCGAGAATGCTCAGAAAACAGATGATCCACCATTTGCGTTTCATAAAAAATCCCCCCTGCCATAGATGTATGACAGGGGAGAGCGAGTTCAGAACGTCTTTATGCCAGCACGGGCCAGACTGCGTCCAGCGCGAGGCCGGAGGCGCGGAGGGCCTTCCGGGTGGTTTTCTGCGTAAAGCCGCCGTGGAACGCGCCTGCGTCGGGCAGCCAGCGGACGGGGCCGAGCGCCTGCTCACAGGCTTCTTTGGGAAGTCTTGTGCGGAAGAAGAACGGGGATTCGAATTCCTCCGGGTCACAGAGCGCGGCGGGTTCTGCCGGCCAGCTGACGGGCTGGCTGCGGCCGGGATTGCGGACGATGTCAATGACGTCTGCCAGAACGGCGCTGGCCGTCGCCGGGCCGCCTGCGCCGGGGCCGGAGAACATGACCGCGCCGACGCTGCTGCCCAGCACCTCGACGGCGTTCAGAACGCCGGAGACGGGGGCCAGCGGCTGCGTGCCCGCGATGAAATGCGGCGAGACGAAGACGGTGAGCGCCTGCCCCTGCCGGACCGCACGGCCAAGCAGGCGAAGCTTCATCCCGGCGGATTCGGCAAACGCGGCGTCCTCCGCCGTGATGGCGGAAATGCCTGTCATGCGGACGCGGGACGGGTCGACGTTTTTACCGAACATCATATCGGCCAGAATGCAGACCTTGCGGCCCGCGTCGATGCCCTCGACATCGGCAGTCGGGTCCTGCTCGGCGTAGCCGCGCGTCTGCGCGTCGCGGAGCGCCGCTTCGTAGCTCTGCCCGTGTTCGAGCATCTGTGTGAGGATGAAATTCGTCGTGCCGTTCAGAATGCCGCGCACTTCATAAATTTCATTCGCGCCGAGGCACTGGCTCAGCGGATGCAGCACCGGAATGCCGCCGCCGACGGAGGCCTCAAACAGAAGGCTCACGCCATTCGCCTTCGCAAGCGCCAGCAGCTCCGCGCCGTGCTCGGCGATGAGCTGCTTGTTGGCTGTTACGACGTGCTTGCCTGCGGCAAGCGCGCGGCGGACATACTCAAGCGCTGCGCCGCAGCCGCCGATGGTTTCTATGACGAGAAACACGTCTGCGTCGTGTTCGATGACGGAGAAATCCGTGACGACCTTGTCTTTATACGGCCTGTCCGGCAGCGCGCGGCGCGCCAGCACATACGCAAGCTCCAGCTGTTCGCCCGCGTTCCGTTCGAGCAGGTCTGCGTCCCGCAGCAAGATCTCCGCGCAGCTCCCGCCGACGACGCCGGGGCCGAGAATGGCAAGCTTTTTCATGTCAGCCCTCCTCACGCTTCGTTGGCCCTGCGGTAGATCACAAGAATGCTTTCATAGTCCAGCACGCGGAACGTGCCGATCGTGCGTGTTTTTCCGTAGCTGCACCGGCTGGCAAGGTCGGCAAGACCCGCCTCGTCCTGCTTGCCGCAGGAAAGCTCACCCAGACGCACGGGCATGCCGATGGACTGGAAGAATGCCTCCTGCTTTGCAATACCGGCAAGCGCGGCGGCGGTGTCGTCCGCCTCCTCCACGTGCCAGACGTTCCGCGCGAAGCGGGCGAAGCGTGCCGGATCTGCATCCATGACGGACCGCGCCCAGCTTGACCATACGGCGGTCAGACTGTCGCCGTGGTACACGTCAAATTTTTCGCTCAGCGCGTGGCCGAGCTGGTGCGTGGCGAAGTCCTTCCTGCCGCCGAGGCCGGTCAGGCCGTTGTGCGACAGGGAGCCTGCCCACATGATCTCGCTCATGGCCGTTTCGTCATGCGCGTCACGCACAGCGGCGGGGCCGTATTCCAGCACGATGCGCAGCAGCGCCTCGGCCAGCTCATCCGTCAGAGCGTTATCGGTGACGGGGTTAAAATACCGGTCGAGCGTGTGCATGAGAATGTCGCTCACGCCGCACGCGACCTGATGCACCGGGAGCGTCGCGGCGAGCAGGGGGTCGAGAATGGCGAAGGCCGGGCGGTTGAACGGGGTGTTGAGGCCGCGCTTTTCGCCTGCTTCCGCGTTGGTCAGAACGGCGGAGTCGCTCGTCTCGCTGCCGGCTGCCGGGATGGTCAGCACAACGCCGACGGGCATGGATCTTGTCAGCGGCGCGCGGCGCTTCCAGAACTCCCAGATATCTGTGCCGGGGTTGGCCGCGCCGTGGGCGATGGCCTTGCAGGTGTCGATGACGCTGCCGCCGCCGACCGCCAGAATCAGCTCCGCACCCGATTCCAGCGCCAGCTGCACGCCCTCGCGGGCCAGCGCCGCGCGCGGGTTCGGCTGCACGCCGCCGAGCGCACGATATTGAACGCCCGCCTCGTCCAGAAGCCGGAACACGCGGTCAAGCAATCCACTTTTCTTCGCGCTCGAGCCGCCGTAGACGACCAGCACGCGCGAAAGTCCGCGTTTTTTCAGCAGCTCCGGCAGCTTCTCTGTGCTGCCTGCGCCGAACACGATCTCAGTCGGTACGAAATATTCAAATCCGTGCATATGCTTATCCTGCGACGCAGTCTGCCTTGACTACGCCCGTCCTTTCTGCGATTTGCTGGGTCAGCGCTTCGATGTTGCAGTTGAGATTGCTCGTCTCCGCCGAAATGGTCACCATGGCGCGGCCCCCGGTGGGGATGGACTGGTTGATGGTCAGTATATTCGCGCCGCAATTGGCAAAAATAGTTAATATCTCGGACAGGATGCCGGCCTTGTCCTTGAGCATGATCTGAAACGTGATGATGCGGCCGGCCATCAGGTTCTGAAACGGCGCGATGGCGTCGCGGTACTTATAAAATGCGCTGCGGCTGATGCCGACAGCCTGCGCGGCTACGTTGACCTTGTCCGTCTCGCCGGTTTCGAGCATCCGCTTGGCCTCGGCGACCTTCTGGAAGATCTCCGGCAGGGCGGCGGCCTCCACGATATAATACTTCGGGCTATGTTCCATAGCGTTCACCTCACAATTGTCCGTGTTGGAAAAGCAAGTGTCTATACTCAGACTTCAATATACACCACATACCCGCAAATTGCAAGCAGAAAAGCACAGGAGGAATTTCGAAGCATGAAAAGCCGCAAAATCTGGAAGACCGTTCTGATTGCGCTGGGCTGTGCGCTCGGCGCGTGGGTGTTCGGCGCGCTGCTGCTGCCGGTGCTGCTGCCGTTTTTTATCGGGCTCGCGGTGAGCCTGCTGGCGGAAAAGCCGGTGCGGCTTTTGCAGACGCGGGCGCACGTTCCGCGTTCGCTGGCGTCCGGTCTGTGCGTGCTGCTGCTGTTTGGGCTTTTGTTCGGCGGGCTGTTTTTCCTGTGCCGCCTGCTGTGCGCGGAGGCGGCGGATCTGGCCCGGCAGCTGCCCCGGCTGGCGGAAAATCTGGCTCCGCTCTTTGAAAAGCTGAAATCGCGTCTGCTTGCGCTTGCCGAAAGACTGCCGGACGGGCTTGGAACGGGGCTGCGCGCGGGCGTTGAGGAATTCTTCAAGACCGGCGCGGGCTTCGGCACGAAGCTCTATGAAACGCTCTTTTCCTGGGCGTCCGGCATCATCGGGCGGCTGCCGGACGCGGTGCTGTTCGCGGTGACGGCGATCTTGTCCAGCTTCATGCTCTCCGGCGAGCTGCCTGCCATCCGCAGCTGGCTGCGCCGCACGGTGCGCCCGGCGTGGCTGGAAAAGCTGCAGACGCTCGGCGGGCACGTGCGCACGACGCTCGGCGGCTGGCTGCGGGCGCAGCTGAAGCTGATGGGCATTACATTTCTGATTTTAAACGCGGGGCTGCTGCTTCTTCGGGTGCGGTACCCGGTTCTGGCGGCGCTGATCATTACAGTGGTCGACGCGCTGCCGGTGTTCGGCACGGGGACGATCCTGATCCCGTGGGCGCTGGCGCTGTTTTTGCAGGGGGAGACGAAAACCGGCGTCGGCCTCGTCATTCTATACGGAGCCGCGGCCCTCAGCCGACAGGCGCTTGAGCCGCGTCTGGTCGGAAAGCAGGTGGGGCTGAACCCGGTTCTGACGCTGCTGGCGCTTTACACGGGCTACCGGCTGCTGGGCGTGGGCGGGATGATCGTGTTCCCCATCGCGGCCATGCTCTTCAAGCAGCTCTGGGACCATTCCGGCCTGCAGCCGGACGGATAGCGGGGCTTGCGCGATCTGCCTCCGCACGGTATAATAGCGCCGAAGGAGGCGGTGCGCATGATTCTGGAACAGACAGCCGCGCGGCAGACGAAGCTGCTGTCGCTCCTGCGGCGGGAATTCGGGTTGTCCGCCGGGCTGGTCAAGCGGCTCAAATGGCAGAACGCGCTGTTCGTAAACGGAGCGCCCGCCCATACCGACGCGCCGGTCACGCCCGGCGACCGGGTGCGCGTCGTGCTGGAGGAGCGGACGGAGGGCTTTGACCCGGAGCCGCTGCCGCTTTCCATCCTTTATGAAGATGAATGCTTTCTCGCTGTGGACAAGTCTTCTGGAATGCTGGTGCATCCGTCGCCGCAGAAAAACAGCGGGACGCTGGCAAACGGCGTGCTGTATCACCTGCTGGAGCGCGGCGAGGCGTCCGGCGTCCATCCTGTGACGCGGCTCGACCGGGACACGTTCGGCGTGGTGATTTTAGCGAAAAACGCGAATATCCACGACCGCTTCTGCCGGATGCTGCGCGAGCGGCAGCTGGAGAAGACCTATCTTGCTTCGGTTTTCGGCCAGCCGCCGCAGGAGAACGGGCAGATCGACCTGCCAGTCTATAAGGTCGGCGGCGGCAGCCTCATCCGCGTCGTGGACGAGCGGGGGCAGCGGGCGCTGACGCAGTACCGCGTGTTGGAACGGGCGGAAAAAACGGCGCTTCTGGAACTGCACCCCCTGACGGGCCGCACGCACCAGCTCCGCCTGCACTGCATGGCCTCCGGCTTTCCCATCTTAGGCGACCCGCAGTATACAAGCCCGGAAGCGACGGCGTATTCCGCTGCCCACGGACTGTTCACGCAGCAGCTGTGCGCCGCAAGGCTTGTTTTTCCGCATCCCATGACAGGGGAGCGGATGGAAATTTTGTCGAAGCAGGAAGTTTTCTTCCCAAAGGACTAGGCAAACGCCATGTGGTTCTGATACAATATATAAAATTAAAGCATTGGAGACGCTGCATGGAGAAAAAGAACGCGGTTTACACCATCATGGAGGAGCAGTCGCCGGAGGAGGCCCGGCGGGAGCATATCCTGCTCATCGCGCGCAACTTCGCGGCAGGCGCGGCGGCTGTTTTGTTCCTTGCCTCGTTTGCACTGGCGGATATCCACAAGCTGCTGCGCGCAGCGGCATATTTTCTCGGCGCGGGCGCGTATTTTGCCGAAATTCTCGTTCTGACGGATGGCTTCCGGCGGAAGGTCCCGCGGAAGGAGCTGTTCATGGCCTACTGCTTCGGCCCGCTGTACATATTGCTCGGGCTGAGTTACCTGCTTGAGGCGTGAACACAGCGCGTCTGCTGCATTTTTATATTTATATGAACCGCAAAAAACCGGCGCATCCGCTTGGATGCGCCGGTTGTCAACAGAAAATAATTCACAAAAATGGGCCGGATGAATTGACATTCCAGACAAAAGCTGATAGAATGTAAGTCCATAATGCCTGCGTAGGGCCATTCGCAATTTTCACCACTATCTGTTGTGATTATAGCATCGCAAGACCGCATACGCAAGCAGAAAAGGAAAGAAATAAACAACGCAACCAGGCGTGTCATAAGACAACTACAGAAAGGCTGTGATGACTTTACATGGCGATCACAAAGGATGTCATGATGGGCAAGACGCCCCGCAAGAGCTTCGCGAAGCAGGAGCAGATCCTGGAGCTGCCGAATATGCTCAAGATCCAGAAGGATTCCTATGAGTGGTTCCTGCGCGAGGGGCTGCGCGAGGTGTTCCGCGACGTCGATACCATTACCGACTACACCGGCAATCTCGAGCTGAGCTTCCTCGACTACTCCATGAACGAGCCGCCCAAGTATTCCGTGGAGGAATGCAAGGAGCGCGACGCGACGTACGCCAAGCCCATCAAGGTTCGTGTGCGCCTGCACAACAAGGAGACCGACGAGATCAAGGAGCAGGAGATCTTCATGGGCGATTTCCCGCTCATGACCAACGGCGGCACCTTCGTCATCAACGGCGCGGAGCGTGTCATTGTCTCCCAGATCGTCAGAAGCCCCGGCGTCTACTTCGGCGACGAGGTCGACAAGACCGACCAGCACATCTATTCCGCAACGGTCATTCCGTACCGCGGCGCATGGCTGGAATACGAGACGGATTTCAATAACGTCTTCTGGGTCCGCATCGACAAGAACCGCAAGCTGCCCATCACCTGCCTCATCCGCGCCCTCGGCGTGGCGACCGACGGCCAGATCACCGAGATGTTCGGCGAGGACCCGCTCATCAAGGCGACCATGGACAAGGACCCGTGCAAGACGCGTGAGGAATCCCTGCTTGAAATCTACCGCCGCCTGCGTCCGGGCGAGCCGCCCACAGTCGAAAGCTCCGAGAGCTATCTCGAGGCGCTGTTCTTCGACGCCCGCCGCTATGACGTGAGCAAGGTCGGCCGTTACAAGTTCAACAAGAAGCTCGACATCTGGAGCCGTCTGAACGGCCAGACGCTGGCCCAGCCCGTGACCGATCCCATGACCGGCGAGATCATCGCCATGAACGGCGAGACGATCAACCGCGCCAAGGCGCACGAGATCTCCAGCCGCGGCGTCAGCCGCGCCGTGATCGACGTGAACGGCCGCGAGGTCGTCGTGTTCTCCAACGGCATGGTCGATATGGCGAAGTTCGTCGACTTTGACCCGGCGCAGTACGGCATCAAGGAAAAGGTCAGCTTCAGCGTTCTTCGTGAAATGCTCGAGACTGTCCCCGCCGACGGCTGGGAGGAGGCCATTGAGGCCCGCCGCAGCGACCTCATTCCGATGCACATCACGAGAGACGACATTCTCGCCTCCATCAACTATCTGTGCTGCATGGTGCAGGGCGCGGGCACGAAGGACGACATTGACCATCTGGGCAACCGCCGTCTGCGCTGCGTGGGCGAGCTGCTGCAGAACCAGTTCCGCGTCGGCTTCACCCGCCTCGAGCGCGTGATCCGCGAGCGCATGACCGTGCAGGATCTTGACGTCGTCACGCCGCAGAGCCTCATCAACATCCGGCCTGTCACGGCGGTCATCAAGGAGTTCTTCGGCTCCTCCCCGCTGTCGCAGTTCATGGATCAGAACAACCCGCTGGCGGAGCTGACGCACAAGCGCCGTCTGTCCGCACTCGGCCCCGGCGGTCTGTCGCGTGAGCGCGCATCCTTCGACGTCCGAGACATTCACTACACCCACTATGGCCGTATGTGCCCGATCGAGACGCCTGAAGGCCCGAACATCGGCCTGATCAACTATCTGGCGTCCTATGCGAAGATCAACGAATACGGCTTTATCGAAGCGCCGTTCCGCAAGGTCGACAAGGCGACCGGCAAGGTCACGGATATTGTCGAATACATGACCGCCGACGTCGAAGACGACTATTATGTCGCGCAGGCTGCCGAGCCTCTGGACGAAGAGGGCCGCTTTGCGAACGCGCGCGTCATCTGCCGCCACCGTGACGAGATCATCTCTGTCGAACGTGAACTGATCGACTATGTCGACGTCTCCCCGAACATGATGACCTCCATCGCGACGGCGTTCATCCCGTTCCTGGAAAACGACGACGCGAACCGTGCGCTGATGGGCGCAAACATGCAGCGTCAGGCTGTGCCGCTGATGGTCACCGAGGCCCCGATCGTTGCCACCGGCATCGAGCATAAGTGCGCTGTCGATTCCGAGGTCTGCATCACAGCTAAAGGCCCCGGCGTCGTGACCCGCGTTTCCGCAACGAACGTTTCCGTCAGCTACGACGATGGCAATACCGCCGATTATACCCTTACAAAGTTTGCTCGTTCCAACCAGGGCACCTGTATCAACCAGCGCCCGATCGTCACGGTCGGCGAACGCGTGGAGGCCGGTCAGGTCATCGCCGACGGCCCCGCCTGCTCGCAGGGTGAGATCGCGCTCGGCAAGAACGTGCTTATCGGCTTCATGACGTGGGAAGGCTACAACTACGAGGACGCCATCCTGCTCAACGAGCGCCTTGTCCGCGAGGACGTGTTCACCTCCATCCATATCGAGGAGTATGAGACGGAATCCCGCGACACGAAGCTTGGCATGGAGGAGATCACCCGCGATATCCCGAATGTCGGCGAGGACACACTCAAGGATCTCGACGAGAACGGCATCATCCGCATCGGCGCGGAGGTCACATCCGGCGACTATCTTGTCGGCAAGGTCACCCCGAAGGGCGAGACGGAGCTGACCGCGGAAGAGCGTCTGCTGCGCGCCATCTTCGGCGAAAAGGCAAGAGAAGTCCGCGATTCGTCTCTGAAGGTCCCGCACGGCGAAGCCGGCATCATCGTCGACGTCAAGGTCTTCACCCGTGAAAACGGCGACGAGCTGGCCCCCGGCGTCAACAAGGTCGTCCGCGTCTATATCGCCCAGAAGAGAAAGATCTCCGTCGGCGATAAGATGGCAGGCCGCCACGGCAATAAGGGCGTCGTGTCCCGCATTCTTCCGCAGGAGGATATGCCCTTCCTGCCCGACGGCACTCCGCTCGATATCGTTCTGAACCCGCTGGGCGTTCCGTCCCGTATGAACATCGGTCAGGTTCTGGAGGTCCATCTGGGCTACGCGGCCCACGCGCTGGGCTGGAAGGTCGCGACCCCGATCTTCAACGGCGCAAACGAAAAGGAGATCCGCGAACTGCTCAAGCAGGGCGGCGTCGCCGAGGACGGCAAGACTGTTCTCTATGACGGCCGCACGGGCGAACCGTTTGACCAGCGCGTCACGGTCGGCTACCCGTACTACCTCAAGCTCCACCATCTGGTCGACGATAAGATCCACGCCCGTTCCACCGGCCCGTACTCCCTCGTCACGCAGCAGCCGCTCGGCGGCAAGGCGCAGTTCGGCGGCCAGCGCTTCGGCGAAATGGAAGTCTGGGCCCTCGAGGCCTACGGCGCGGCGTATACGCTGCAGGAGATCCTCACGGTCAAGTCCGACGACGTGACGGGCCGTGTCAAGACGTATGAAGCCATCGTCAAGGGTCACAACGTCCCGACCCCGGGCGTGCCCGAATCGTTCAAGGTTCTCGTCAAGGAGCTGCAGTCGCTGTGCCTGGACGTCAAGATCCTCGGCGAGGACGGCGAAGAGGTCGACCTCAAGGACGACGATGACGATGATTCCATCTACGGCGCAGGCGGCAAGGCGCTGCCCGACGACGAGATCACGATGGACGACGATCTGCCGAACGGCAAGGACGTCGACGCCGACGAGGCGGCTGACGCGGGCTTTGAGATCCAGGACGAGGACAACGTCTTCGGCCTGCTGAACGACAGCTACACCATGGACTCCGATGATTCGGAGAACGTATAAGAAGGAGGCGGCAATACAATGAGTCATGCAACATTCAGCGCAATCCAGATCGGTATTGCTTCCCCGGATAAGATCCGCGAATGGTCCTACGGAGAGGTCAAGAAGCCGGAAACCATCAACTACCGCACCCTGAAGCCCGAGCGCGACGGTCTGTACTGCGAACGCATCTTTGGCCCGACGAAGGACTGGGAGTGCCACTGCGGCAAGTATAAGAAGATCCGCTACAAGGGCAAGATCTGCGACCGCTGCGGCGTCGAGGTCACGCGCGCCAAGGTCCGCCGTGAGCGCATGGGCCATATCGAGCTTGCCGCTCCGTGCAGCCACATCTGGTATTTCAAGGGCATCCCGTCCCGCATGGGTCTGCTTCTGGATATCAGCCCCCGCATTCTCGAAAAGGTCCTGTACTTTGCAAACTATATCGTCACCGATCCCGGCGACTGCCCGCTGGCCAAGAACCAGATCCTGTCCGAAAAAGAGTACCGCGATATGCGCGAGAAATATGAGGACGATTTCAAGGCCGGCATGGGCGCCGAGGCCGTGAAGGAGCTTCTGCAGCAGATCGATCTGGAGGAGCTCTCCGAGCAGCTGAAAAACGAGCTGAAGGACGCCTCCGGCCAGAAGAAGCTGCGCATCATCAAGCGCCTTGAGGTCGTCGAGTCGTTCCGGATGTCCGGCAACGATCCGACGTGGATGGTCATGGACGTGCTGCCGGTCATTCCGCCGGAGCTGCGCCCGATGGTCCAGCTGGACGGCGGCCGCTTCGCGACCTCCGACCTGAATGACCTCTACCGCCGCGTTATCAACCGCAATAACCGCCTGAAGCGGCTCATCCAGCTGCAGGCGCCGGATATCATCGTCCGCAACGAAAAGCGTATGCTGCAGGAGGCCGTCGACGCTCTGATCGACAACGGCCGCCGCGGAAGAGCCGTCACGGGCGCTAATAACCGTGCGCTCAAGTCCCTCAGCGATATGCTCAAAGGCAAGCAAGGCCGCTTCCGTCAGAACCTGCTCGGCAAGCGCGTCGACTATTCCGGCCGTTCCGTTATCGTCGTCGGCCCGGAGCTCAAGCTTTATCAGTGCGGCGTGCCGAAGGAAATGGCCATCGAGCTGTTCCGCCCGTTCGTCATGAAGAAGCTCGTCGAGGACGGTCTTGCCAACAACATCAAGTCTGCCAAGAAGATGATCGACAAGGGCAAGGATGAGGTCTGGGATGCTCTGGAAGACATCATCAAGGACCGTCCGGTCATGCTCAACCGTGCCCCGACGCTGCACCGCCTCGGCATTCAGGCGTTCGAGCCTGTTCTGGTCGAGGGCCGCGCGCTCAAGCTCCATCCGCTGTGCTGCACCGCGTTCAATGCGGACTTCGACGGCGACCAGATGGCCATTCACGTTCCGCTGTCCGCCGAGGCGCAGGCGGAGGCCCGTATCCTGATGCTCTCAGCCAACAACCTGCTGCGTCCGCAGGACGGCAAGCCGGTCACGGTCCCGACGCAGGACATGATCCTCGGCACGTATTATCTGACGTACCAGCGCTATGACGTCGACGCGTATGACACCATTCACGAGATCTTCCCGCTGCTCGAATGCGGCAAGCTGCCGTATGAGAAGCCCATCTGGGTCAAAAACGTCTGGGACGATCCCGAATCCGAGGATTACCAGTATTATCTGCGTACCCGCGGCGCGCTGCTCGAAAACGAGACGGACCGCCCGGAGACGATTCCCGGCTCCTATCAGACGCTTGCGCAGGCTGCCGCAGCCCTGAACGCGGGCGAAATTCAGCCGGACGAGGTCATCTACGTCTGGAATATCTGGGATTCCGAGGCCGATATCAAGGAAGAGAACCATATCTATATCCGCACCGTCGGCGCATATGCCCAGCAGGCGCACGAGGCGGGCGATATCCGTCCGAAGGAATACTTCAAGTATTATCATGACGAGGACGAGGCCATGATGGCCTACGCCGACGGCATGATCGCCATGCACGATCCCATCAAGGTCTGGAAAGAGCTTGAGATCGACGGCAAAAAGGAGCACCGCATCATCGACGCGACTGTGGGCCGTCTGATCATCAACGACGCGATCCCGCAGAACCTCGGCTTCAAGAAGCGCGAGACGGTCGACGACCTGTTCCCGCTGGAGATCGACTTCGTCGTCGGCAAGAAGCAGCTCGGCAAGATCATCGACAAGTGTATCCGCATCAACGGCTTCACGCAGTCGACCGAAATGCTCGACAAGGTCAAGGCCCTCGGCTATAAATACTCCACCAGAGCCTCCATCACCGTTTCCATCGCCGATATGGAGATCCCGGAGAAGAAGTATGAGCTCATCCATGAGGCCGAGAAGGAGGTCGTCAAGATCGACCGCCAGTACAAGCGCGGCTTCATCACCAACGACGAGCGCTACCGTCTGACCGTCCAGCAGTGGGAGAAGTCCATCAAGGACGTCACCGACGCGCTGCAGTCGAACCTCAAGCGCTTTAACCCGATTTTTATGATGGCGGACTCCGGCGCGCGAGGCAGCATGAACCAGATCCGTCAGCTGGCCGGTATGCGCGGCCTGATGGCAGATACGAACGGCCGCACGATCGAAATTCCGATTAAGGCGAACTTCCGTGAGGGCCTGTCCGCTCTGGAATACTTCATCTCCTCCCGAGGCGCTCGAAAGGGCATGACCGATACGGCGCTCCGTACCGCCGACTCCGGCTATCTGACCCGCCGCATGGTCGACGTCTGCCAGGACGTCATCATCCGCGAGAACGACTGCGGCTCCATCAACGGCAGCTGGAAGGGCGACTATTATGAGAAGGGCCAGCTCATCGACTCCTTCGGCAACCGTATCCGCGGCCGTTACCCGGTCTACGATATCACCGACCCGAAGACGGGCGAGCTGCTGCACTCCAAGGACGTCATGCTCCGCGAGGAGGACGCCGCCAAGTTTACGGCCCACGGCATCGACCGCGTGTACGTCCGCTCCGTCCTCGGCTGCAAGGCCCGTTCCGGCGTGTGCGCACGCTGCTACGGCATGAACCTTGCCACGAGCGAGCTTGTCAATCTGGGCGAGGCCGTCGGCATCATCGCCGCGCAGTCCATTGGCGAACCGGGCACGCAGCTGACCATGCGTACCTTCCACACCGGCGGTGTCGCGGGCGACGATATCACGCAGGGTCTTCCCCGTGTTGAGGAATTGTTCGAGGCCAGAAAGCCGAAGAAGATGGCGCAGATCTCCGAGATCGACGGCGTCGTCGACGTCGACGATTCGCACCGCACGGCGCTGCGCAACATCACCATCACCGCTGACGACGGCGAGGTCAAGCAGTATCAGGTGCCGTATTCCGTCGGCCTGAAGGTCGAGCACGGCAACCGCGTGCGCAAGGGCGAACCCATCACCGACGGCGCGCTGAACCCGCATGACGTGCTGCGCATTTCCGGCGTTGAGGCCGTGCAGGACTATCTGACGCAGGGCGTTCTCGCCGTGTACCGTCAGCAGGGCGTCGACATCAACGAAAAGCACATCGAGGTCATCATCCGCCAGATGATGCGCAAGGTCAAGGTCGAGGAGCCGGGCGACACGAACCTGCTGTCCGGCACGGTCGTCGATATATTCGAGTTCGAAGACGCCAACGCCGCCGTACAGGCGCGCATTGACGCCGGCGAGACGGACCTCAAGCCTGCGACCGACAGTCTCATCCTCATGGGCATCACCAAGGCGTCCCTTGCCACCGAGTCCTGGCTCTCCGCTGCCTCCTTCCAGGAGACGACGAAGGTCCTGACCGACGCGGCCATCAAGGGCAAGGTCGACCATCTGATCGGTCTGAAGGAAAACGTCATCATCGGCAAGCTCATCCCCGCGGGCTCCGGCCTCAAGGCCTACCGCGACTTCGATACGCTCACCACCCCGGAATCCATTGTGACCGAGGAAATGATCGACGACGAGAAGCTGTAAAATTTCAAGCCAGTCAGGCGCGGCATCTGCCGCGCCTGACGTTTGCTCTGAGAATGTTAAAAACCATGAAAAGAGTTGGACAACAGAACAGCTGGGGAAGAGTGAAGGGGGCAAAGAGCCCCCTTCGCGTTCAATCAACCAGTTTTTCGAACTTTTTTAAAGTTCGAAAAACTGCCTCAGCGGGGCGAAAAGACTTTTTCGCTCCGCTGAGGCGCGGCATCTGCCGCGCCTGACGTTTGCTCTGCCTGCCGCGTACATCTGTCTCTGTGCATTCTGCCAAAGTCCGAAAAGCATTGCAATTTCAAGGGAAAATCAAAAAAATATTTTCTTTTTGCGCGTTTTTTTATTGACGCGCTTCGTGATTTCTGCTATAATCCATATTTGCGTGGGTCTGCCTGCGCGTATTTTCCATGGAGGTGTCTGGATGCCGGAACGGTTGACAAGCAACCGAAAGGTGATCGGTACGAAGCAGCTGCGCAAAGCGCTGAAGGCCGGGCGTGTACGAACCGCCTATGTGGCCGCCGACGCCGACCCCATCCTCCGCGAGCCGCTCGTCGAGCAGTGCCGCGACGCCGGCGTTGAGCTTGTCGAGATCGCGACGATGAAGGAGCTCGGAAGGCTCTGCGGGATCCATGTCGGCGCAGCCTGCGCCGCACTTTTGCGCTGAAATGCGCTTTTTTCTGGTCCCAACGGAATATCTTTGATATTTCGGGATAAAATACATGATGCTGCAAAGCAGCCACAATCCGAGAAAGGAGGAACAATATGCCTACTTTTAACCAGCTGGTAAGAAAGGGAAGAGAACAGTCGACCTACAAGTCCACCGCTCCTGCTCTGCAGAAGGGTGTCAACACGCTGAAGAACCGTGCGACCGATCTGTCTTCTCCTCAGAAGAGAGGTGTCTGCACCGCTGTTCGTACCACCACCCCGAAGAAGCCGAACTCTGCTCTTCGTAAGATCGCCCGTGTGCGTCTGACGAACGGTTACGAGGTTTCCGCTTACATTCCCGGCGTTGGTCACAACCTGCAGGAGCACTCTGTCGTTCTGATCCGCGGCGGCCGTGTCAAGGACCTTCCTGGCGTCCGTTACCACATTATCCGCGGTACGCTCGACACCCAGGGTGTGCAGGGCCGTATGCAGGCCCGCAGCAAGTACGGTGCAAAGCGCCCGAAGGCCGGCAAGAAGAAGTAATTCTTCTGTCTATCATCGCAATTCTGCCTTGTGCAAGGCGATGCCTTGCTGAGAGTTTTTTATATATATTTTTATGAGAACCTCTTGGCAGGCACCCACGGAAGCTTCGGGCTTCCGAAGTACCTATGAAATCATTTTATGAAGGAGGGAAGCACAGTGCCCAGAAGAGGTAATGTTCCCAAGAGAGAGATCCTTCCCGATCCGATCTACGGTTCCGTTCTGGTGACCAAGCTCGTCAACAGCATCATGCTCGACGGCAAGAAGGGCGTAGCCCAGAAGGTCGTCTACGGTGCGTTCCAGATCGTGGAAGAGAAGACCGGCAAGTCTGGTCTTGAGGCTTTCCAGACCGCCATGGAAAATATCATGCCGGCCGTGGAAGTCAAGACCCGTCGTGTCGGCGGTGCGAACTATCAGGTTCCGATCGAGGTTCGCCCGGAAAGACGCCAGACCCTTGGACTGCGCTGGCTGACGAACTACAGCCGTGCAAGAAGTGAGAAGACCATGAAAGAGCGCCTCGCCGGCGAGCTCATGGATGCCTGCAACAACACGGGTGCCGCTGTCAAGAAGCGTGAAGACACCCACAAGATGGCCGAGGCCAACAAGGCGTTCTCTCACTTCCGCTGGTAATGACAGAAGGAGAACAGCATGCCAAGACAATATTCACTTGAGAATACGAGAAATATTGGCATCATGGCACACATCGATGCAGGCAAGACCACGACGACTGAGCGTATCTTGTTCTACACCGGTGTCAACTACAGACTCGGCGAAACGCACGAAGGCACCGCGACCATGGACTGGATGGAGCAGGAGCAGGAGCGTGGCATTACGATCACCTCTGCCGCTACCACCTGCCATTGGAAGGGCGTGCGGATCAACATCATCGACACTCCGGGCCATGTGGACTTTACGGTCGAGGTCGAGCGCTCCTTGCGTGTGCTCGACGGCGCTGTGACGGTCCTGTGTGCCAAGGGCGGCGTCGAGCCGCAGACCGAGACTGTATGGAGACAGGCCGACCAGTATCATGTTCCGCGCCTTGTTTACGTGAACAAGATGGACATGATGGGTGCCGATTTCTTCAATGTCCTGAAGATGATGGACGAGCGTCTCAAGTGCAACGCCGTTCCCATCCAACTGCCCATCGGAAGCGAAGATACCTTCCGCGGCGTGGTCGATCTCATCAAGATGAAGGCATTCGTCTTCTATGACGAGCTCGGCAAGGATATGCGCGAGGAAGCCATCCCCGCTGATATGGAGGAGCTTGCAAAGCAGTACCGCGACCATATGCTCGAGTCGATCTCCGACGAGGACGACCAGATCATGACGCTGTACCTCGAGGGTGAGGACATCCCCGAAAAGATGATCCGCACCGCGCTTCGCCGGGCGACGATCGGATATAAGATCGTTCCGGTCACCTGCGGCTCGTCCTATAAAAATAAGGGCGTTCAGGAACTGCTGGATGCAATTGTCGAGTATATGCCGTCCCCACTGGACAAACAAGCAGTTACCGGCATCAACCCGAAGACCGACGAGGAAGAAACGCGCGAGCCCTCTGACGAGGCTCCGTTCGCCGCGCTGGCCTTCAAGATCATGACGGATCCCTATGTTGGCAAGCTGGCGTTCTTCCGTGTGTACTCCGGTTCGCTGGAGGCAGGCAAGACCGTCATGAACACCAACAAAAAGCAGCGCGAGCGTATGGGCAGAATCCTGCTCATGCACGCGAACCACAGAGAAGACCTCCCCGTTGTCTATTCCGGCGATATCGCCGCGGCCGTCGGCCTGAAGAATACCACCACGGGCGATACGCTCTGTGACGAGAAGCACCCCATCGTGCTCGAAAACATGGTTTTCCCCGAGCCCGTTATCCGCGTGGCGATCGAGCCGAAGACCAAGGCCGGGCAGGAAAAGATGGGTATCGCGCTCTCGAAGCTTGCTGAAGAGGACCCGACATTCAAAACCTACACCGATGAAGAGACCGGCCAGACGATCATCGCCGGCATGGGTGAGCTTCATCTGGAAATTATTGTTGACCGCCTTCTCCGGGAGTTCAAGGTCGAGGCAAACGTCGGTGCGCCGCAGGTCGCCTATAAAGAGACCATTCGCAAGAAGGTCAATCAGGAGACGAAATACGCGCGTCAGTCCGGCGGCAAGGGCCAGTACGGCCATGTCAAGATCACCGTCGAACCCAACGAGAGCGGCAAGGGCTTCGAGTTCATCAACGCCACCGTCGGCGGCTCTATCCCGAAGGAATTCATTCCTGCGGTCGAGCAGGGCATTCGCGGCGCGATGGAAGCGGGCGTTCTGGCCGGCTTCCCCGTGGTCGACGTAAAGGTCACGCTGTACGACGGCTCCTATCACGAGGTCGACTCGTCTGAGCTTGCGTTCAAGATCGCCGGTTCCATGGCGTTCAAGGAGGCCTGCCAGAAGGCGGATCCCGTCATTCTCGAACCCATCATGAAGGTCTGCATCATTGTCCCCGACGAGTATATGGGCGACGTCATCGGCGACGTCACCTCCCGGCGCGGCAACATCGCGGGCCTCACACAGCGCAACGGCGCGCAGCAGATCGACTGCTTCGTTCCGCTTTCCGAGATGTTCGGCTATGCGACCAACCTCCGCTCGAGGACGCAGGGCCGCGGCCAGTTCACCATGGAGCCGAGCCACTATGTGGAGCTCTCCAAGAATCTGGCAGACGCCGTTATTTCGAAGCGCAAAGGATATTAAGCGCACCAGATCCCGTTTGCGTTGGAAATTCTTCTTGTCAAATCGGCAAATGTCGTGTATGATGAAGAGGATGCAAAAATAATACCGTAAGTGAATCAACTAAGGAGGATAATCCAAATGGCAAAACAGCATTTTATTAAGGATAAGCCCCATGTCAACGTCGGCACCATCGGCCACATCGACCATGGCAAGACCACGCTGACCGCAGCCATCACCAAGTATCTGGCTTTCTTCGGCGACGCTGAGTACACCGACTATTCTTCCATCGATAAGGCTCCGGAAGAGCGCGAGCGCGGCATTACCATCAACACCGCTCACGTCGAGTACCAGACCAACGACCGCATTGGCCACAACTACAAGACCGGCGAAGACAACGTCCAGATCAAGGGCCGTCACTACGCCCACGTCGACTGCCCGGGCCACGCTGACTACATCAAGAACATGATCACCGGCGCTGCTCAGATGGACGGCGCGATCCTGGTCATCGCTGCTTCCGACGGCCCCATGGCTCAGACCAAGGAGCATCTGCTTCTGGCCCGTCAGGTTAACGTTCCTTCCGTCCTCGTCTTCCTGAACAAGTGCGACCAGGTCGACGACGAAGAGCTGCTTGAGCTCGTCGAGATGGAAGTCCGCGAGACGCTGTCCTTCTACGGCTTCCCGGGCGACGACACCCCCATCATCCGCGGCTCCGCTCTGAACGCTCTGGCTTCCGAGTCCACCGACCCGAAGGCTCCCGAGTATGCTTGCATCGAAGAGCTCATGCAGGCTGTTGACACCTGGATCCCGACCCCGGACCGCAAGGCTGACCAGCCCTTCCTGATGCCGGTTGAGGACGTCTTCACCATCTCCGGCCGCGGCACTGTCGCTACCGGTCGTGTCGAGCGCGGCGTCATCAAGAAGAACGAGCCCGTCGAGATCGTTGGCCTGTCCGACGAGAAGAAGTCCACTGTCGTCACCGACATCGAAATGTTCCACAAGCTCATGGACTACGCTGAGGCTGGCGACAACATCGGCGCTCTGCTCCGCGGCATTGACAAGAAGTCCATCGAAAGAGGCCAGGTCCTGTCCAAGCCCGGCTCCATCCATCCGCACACCAAGTTCGTTGGCCAGGTCTACGTTCTGTCCAAGGACGAAGGCGGCCGTCACACCCCGTTCTTCAACAACTATCGTCCGCAGTTCTACTTCAGAACCACTGACGTTACCGGCATCATCTCCCTGCCCGAAGGCGTTGAGATGTGCATGCCTGGCGATAACATCGACATGAAGGTCGAGCTGATCACCCCGATCGCTATCGAGAAGGGCCTCCGCTTCGCTATCCGTGAAGGCGGCCGTACCGTTGGTTCCGGCGTCGTCATCGAGATCGACGAGTAATTTCGCCAAAACCCCATAAAGCAGCAGCGCCCGGCGTGAGCCGGGCGCTGTTTCTGTATCAGCATCGTCTCCTTCCGACGAAACGCTTCCTGGCGCGTAAAATGAAACCGGAAACGAGGGACACATTATCGTTGTCAAGGGAAGCTTGTAAAAGACGATGAAAAAGCGCTGCTTGAACTGAAATAGACGCTTGCGTTGAGCAGCGGTCAGATGGTGTTATTTGAAACCGCTGCGGCTGGAACGCAGGGTGTGCCGTTCAGGCAGCCGGAGCGTCCAGCTCTGGAATCGGACAAAACAAAGGCATACGAACTTGGTTCTTTCAATTGAGTTCGTATGCCTTTCCTGACTTTATGAAATGAGTAATGTCCTTAGGGTGTATCTGAAAACTCCCAACGCACCCGGACAGCGGGCCTTTTTGCGGTGCGCCGCGTCATTTTTCCTTGAAATACGTCAGTATTCCTGCGAAAAAATGTCTTGCGCAACGCAAAAATCCCTCGCTGCCGGTCACATCATGAGTTTTCAGATACACCCTAGACATGGATGAAAATAATAGTATTCCCGGCCTGAGACATCCAACGGACTGCGTTAGTTCTTCTTTTCAAGCGCGCGGCAGAGGACCGGCGCGATCAGGCAGGCGAGCACGCCGCCGATCACGGCTGTGAGAAGCTGCGGCCAGGTAAAAGCCGCTGTGACGGTGCTGAGCTTCGCTGCCGGGATGACAGCCGGGGCCACCAGCCTGACAAGGACGAGATACAGCGCCGCAAACTTTGCTGCGGCAGCCAGCACCATGCTGCCATATGCGGCGGGCAGCTTCTTTTTTTGCAGGAATCCGCCGACAAGCAGGGCAAACAGGACGGCGTAGACGGCGTTGCCCAGCGAAACGCACGGCACCAACGGCAAAAACGCCGGGCCGATACCGAGCAGATACGCGCAGAACGGCGAAATGGCCGCGACCGTCACGCCGGACCAGACGCCGCCGATCAGCGCCGCGATGGCCAGCACCAGATTGACGCACGAGCCGGTCACCAGCTGGCCGAGGCTTTTGGTAAGGAACTGAATGGCGATCAGAAGCGCAAGGCAGACCGCCGTCCGCGCGATCCAGACTGTTTTTTTCATAAAAAATCTCCCCAAGCTTGTATTTTGCTGCTATTATAGCAATGTCATTCAAAAAAATACGTTGCAGCTGCAACAAAAAGGAGAGCAAAATGCTGACAGATGAAGAGAAGCGCATTCTGCTGCAAAACAGGCTTTTCGCAGAGCTTCCTGCGGAGCGGCTGGACGGGCTGCTGCAAAAGCTTTCCTCCCGCACGGCCTGCTTTGGAAAAAACAGCGTGATCTGGGGCATGGGCGAGCGAATCGACCATGCGGGGATCGTGCTGTCCGGGCGCGTGGAGGCGTGGCGGTACACGCAGGATGGACAGGAAAGCCTTTCCGCGGTACACGAGGCAGGCGGACTGTTTGGGGATGTTTTGATGTCGGCCCGGACGGTCGGCAGCCCGGTCGAGCTTCGCACGGCAAGGCCGTCCAGGATCCTGTTTCTATCGCTGGACGCACTGCTCCGCTGCTGCGCGGAGGATGGCGGAAGCGACTGCACACGGCTGCTGTCCAATCTGCTGGAGGAGATCTCGGAGAAATACTGGGCATTACAGCGCCATATCCGCCTCCTGTCCATTCCGGACGGTCGGACAAGGCTGGAAGCGTATCTGCGGCAGGAGGCGGGAAAAACCGGCGAGATCGTCTGCGCCGGAATGACGCGCGAGCAGATGGCCCGGTACCTTGGCATGAACCGCAGCGCTCTTTCGCGCCTGCTCGGCACGATGCAGCGGGAAGGCCGCTTAGAGCTTCGCCGGGGAAGCCTCCGACTCCTGAACGATATCGAAACGTGAATGACCGGTCCGCAAAAGCAGAACGAGGCCGGCGGCAGCTCCCGGACGACCGCCGGCACGCAAAGGCAGACAGTCTCTCAAGCGCTCTTTGCACCTGCTGCGGCCGGTGCGCTGATACCATGCGGGCAGTTCCGCATAAAAGTGTTCTCTACCTGATTTTTTCCAGATAGCGAACTGCCTGCAAATACAGGTCATATTTCCCGGATCGCACGCCGTTCAGCCTTCGGGCGTCGAGATTGTGCCGGAGGTCTGCCAGCTTGACCTTTCTGGCAATCGGATCCTTTGCCAACGCCCTGACATAGTCCATACACGTAAAGTTTTATGTGTTACAATGTACTAGTATATTGTAACGTCTAAAAATCTGCAAAAGCAAACAGAGGGGATTTGCAGCAGATACCAGAGCGCTCCGATATTTACGGCGTTCGAATCCCTTCAGGCCTTCGTGCATAAAATGTACCGGCTGCAGTTGACAAGTGTTAATATCTGTGGTATCCTCAAAACATAACATACGTTAGCATTTTGAAGGGAGCACTGTGAAATGGAACATCTCAGACTGTCTGATGGGGAATGGAAGCTGATGAAAACGCTCTGGCAGAGGCCGGGGCAGACGCTGGCGGAGCTGGTCTCGGCATTGGACGCGGATACCGGATGGAGCCGGGCGACGATTTTTATGATGCTCAAGCGGCTGATCGCCAAGGGTGCGGTCACGATGGACGACAGCGGAAAATTTCAGACATACAGCGCGTCCGTCGCCTATGCCGACGTGGAGCCGGAGGAAACGGAGTCGTTTCTATCCAAGGTCTACGGCGGCAGCGTCGGGATGATGGTATCAAACTTAGTTGACCGCGGTGCGCTGTCCGAGCAGGAAATTCAGGAGTTAAAAGCCATTTTGGACGCAGCGGAGAAGGAGCACGCGCAATGAAAAAACAAATTCTCTTCCTGACGCTCTGCATCAGCCTTCTTTTATCAGGCTGTCAGAAAGCGCCGGAGGCTCCGCCCGCGTTGCAGGCGGAGGAAGCGCCGTGGGAAGCCGAATCGCAGGATTCGCAGTCCTCCTATAATGACTCGACGCAGGGGCCTCGTTCACAGGAATTTCGGAAAATCTACGGTGAGGAAGACGGTGCGGATTGTTGGAAGACTGCCGCGCAGGAAGAAGCAAAGGACGCTTCGGGCGTTGACCAATATGACGATGCAAAAACATGGAGCTGGGCACCGTATGAAACGCTCTATCGGACGGACGGCAGCTGCATGGGGCTGGTGCGGGAGGCCGACGGCACACGGCACATCGGAGAAGTCCCTGACACAAAGGTCTGGATTCGGCTGAAGGACGGCACGCTTCTTTCTGACGAGCCGTTTGACGCCTGCATCGACTATATGGGCACGCCGGAGGGTGAGGTCTACTGCATCCGAAACGGCACCGGCTACCGCTATACCGTCAGCGCCGGAGACGGAAGCTTTTACCTCAGCGAAGTGGACGAGCCGAAAATTTTGGAGGAAGACCATTTCGGCTATCGTCTGCGCGCTACCCGCTGGGACAGCCGTGAACCGTGCTATGGCATTGTGACCGCAGACGGAGCAGAGGTGATCGCACCGGTCTATGAGCGTGTGGAGATCCCATTCCCGGATCGCTTCCTGCTCTATGAAGGCGGCGTATCGCAGGGGCCGGTCATGGGCCGGTGCCGGCTAACGGACGAGAACGGGAGCACGCTTTGTGCGCGCTTCCATTGGATCGATTACAGCGTATTTGACGATGGCTATGTCGGCATCGCGGTATGTTACGGTGAACGTGCGGCATATCCGTGCTATGACGAGGACGGCCAGCCGATGCCGGAGGGGTATTGGCTCGTGGATTGGGACGGAAAGCTTTGCAGCGAGCGCTTTGCGAAGCTTTCCTTTGGGGACGGTGATGAGACGCACGCGGCGTCAGAAGACGATGTCCTGCGCGTCCTGCGCGAAGATGGCACAGAAGAACTGCTGCCGGTCGCAGAGCTGCTGCTTCCGTAGCTTAGATGGAAAGACAGGAGGATTTCTTATGCTGAGAGAAGTATTGACCGTTTCAGCGCTGATTCTGGCCGTTCTTCTGGTGCGGGCAATTTTCAAAAACCGCGTGCCGAAGCGGATGGTCTATGCGCTCTGGCTGGTGGTGCTGGTGAAGCTGTGTCTGCCGGGAACGCTGGTTTCGCTGCCGATACTTCCGGCAGAGGAGACAGCCGCGCCGGTGCAGCGCGTGGAGCTGCCCGCGCAGCCTCTCCCGGCGCAGCAGCCTGCGCAGGCTGTGACGCAGCCGCAGATGCCTGTGCAGCAGCCGATTTCCCCGGTGCAGGAGGCTGCGAAGCCGGCGGCAAAGCCGCTGACAGCGATGCAGATCTTTCAGATTGTCTGGGCGGGCGGGAGTGCGCTGCTTGGGCTCTGGTTATTTGGTACATGGCTGGTATTTACGGTTCGGCTTCACAAGAGCCGGCGTTTGCTTGGCAGACACGGCAGAACGCGCATTTATACTTCCAGTGCAGTCAAATCGCCGTGTCTGGCCGGGCTGGTTCCGGCGGTGTATCTGACGGAGGATGTGCTGCAAACGAATTCGACGGAATTGATTTTACGCCATGAACTGACGCATCTGCGGCATCTGGATTTCCTGTGGTCGCTCTGCCGGACGGCGGCGGTGATTGTCTATTGGTGGAACCCGTTCATCTGGCTGGCCGCGATTTGCTCCAAGCGCGACGCGGAGCTGGCGTGCGACGAGGCGGTTGCTGCCGGGCTTTCGGACGCGCAGCGCCTTGTCTATGCACGGGCGATTCTGGCGCAGGCCCCGCGTAAGGCCGCGGCCCTGAGCCTTGCCGGGCCTCCGGTCAAAGAGCGCATTTTGTTCCTGACGAAAAAACAGCGCACGAGCGTTCTGTGTGTCATTCTGGCGCTGTTGCTCATCGTGTCTGCCGCTGGGTGCTCGATTACGGAGCTGACGCGGCAGAAATCGGGAGAGATCACGCTGCCAGAGGAAACAGAACCCGTGCAGCAGGAGCCGCTGAAAACCGCGATGCCGCTGACGCAGGCACAGATCGACGCGGTCAACGCGATCTTTGCCGACTATGAGCTGTCGACCGATGATACGCTCGGTCATTTCGCGGTCAACGGCTTCTTCACCTCGACCTATGACGATGTACGTGATCTGAATCTGAACAATTTCCTTGCTTACTTCGGAGAATGCGGCGAGGAGGATATTTCGGAGGAGGAATTTGCCCAGCTGAACGCCAAATGGGAATTCCGCGTCGACAGCGTGGAGGATTTCCCACTGCCCATCCACCGGTATCCTGCGTCTGCGGTCGAAGACGTCCTGAAGCGCTTCGCGGGCATCGGCCTTGCCGACCTGACGGATATGCAGACGCCGTTTTCCGGCTACACCTATCTCGAAGACACGGACGCATTTTATACCACCACCAGCGACTACAGCCCCGGCTATTTCCGCTGCACCAGCGGCGAGATCGAGCCTGACGGAGATACTGCGCTGCTGTACGGCAGCACGGCGGGATCTCTTTCCGGCAAGGCTGTTCTGAAGCTGGTGAAGGACGGCGAAAACTGGTACATTCATTCCTTTACGCTTGCTTCGCCGGAGCAATCGACTATGCAGGAGGAGCAGCTTCCGACGACCGAGCCGGTTGGTACGCTCCCCACCCCGACCTCTTCCATGTTCGGCCTGACCGGGCGGGAGGCGGTGCTCTTTGACGCGGCGGTCGCGCAGCGGTATCCGCGCAGCGACAATGATATCGTGCTGCCGAGCCTGCGCGAATACGGTTCATTTGAGGAAAACGGGAAAACCGTCGTCATATGCGACCTGCATTACGATTTTTACTATGACTACACCGGCCCCGACTGGGAGTGGAACGGAGGCGGCGCAACGACAGTGGCGAGATTCGAGCTGGATGCGCCGGGCAATGTCTGCACAGGATTTGCGGAGTACCCGAGCGGGAGTTTGAGTGACTGGATCCGCGATTTCTGCGGCCCGCTTGCCGTGCAGAATGCGGACGGCGCGTGGGGATTGCCGGAAGCGTCCGGAGACTGGTTTCCAGCAGACATGAATCTGCTCCAGCAGTATTTGGAGGTGATTGCCTCCCTTGCCCCGTCAAGCGGCGAGTCTGCGGAGGCTGTTCTTCAGGATGATACGATTTGGTCGCGCGTCCACGAAAAGCTGGACTATGCACACTGGGAGCAGGACATGACGGCGGAATATGAGGATATCGTTCGGAAATTTCAGATCGAGGACAGCAAAATGAGCGATCTGCCGGGCGATGTTTCCCAGTGGCCGCGCTATTATTCCGCGTTCATCGACTATTTCAGCGCTGCAAACGCCGACCTGCGGTATCTGGACGCGGATACCATCTGGACGAAGGACTTATCGGAAGACCGGCAATCATTGATCGTCACGCTGACGCGGGCAGACGTCATATTGATGCTCTCCTATTCGCTCCAGACCTCGCAGATCACGGAGGTCAGCACGCGCCGGAACGCAGTTCTGCAGAGCGTGACCGGGGATTCCATCACGGCCGAGCATATTACGCTGCTGAATGCCTCTCTCGAAGAGGATCTGCAAACGCTCAAGGCGCTGAATATTCCACCGCAGAATTATTATTATGGATATTACCGGGTCGATTCCGGCGAACTTTACACCTATAAAGTCGACCCGAACGCATCCGTCACGATCTACGATATCGAGCAGGAATATGGCGCAGGCGAGGACCGGCTGTATACGTTCAAAACATGGCGGGACTTTGCCGCCGCTGTGCAGGAAAACGAAGGGCTGCTCGTCCAGCCGTATACGCTTACTTTGAAAAACGGCGTTGTGGTCAAAATCGAGGAAAAATTCTATAATTAAAAACTCTGCCCGCAGACCGTTGAAGCTGCGGGCAGAGTTTTTTATGGAGCGCGTTATGATGCCTGTTCGAACTGGCTGTTGTAGAGGGCGGCGTAGAAGCCGTTTCGCTGCATGAGTGTTTCGTGCGTGCCGCTTTCGATGATGTCGCCGTCCTTCATGACGAGGATGAGGTCGGCGTTTTTGATCGTCGACAGACGGTGGGCGATAACGAAGCTGGTGCGGTTTTCCGTCAGCTTATCCATGGCGCGCTGGATGAGCAGCTCCGTGCGCGTGTCGACAGAGCTGGTCGCCTCGTCGAGGATGAGCATGGGCGCGTTCTGGAGCATGGCGCGGGCGATGGTCAGCAGCTGCTTCTGCCCGGCGGAAATGCTGGTGCTCTCGGACAGGACAGTGTCGAAGCCGTCCGGCAGCGAACGGACGAATTTATCCAGCCCGCAGGCGCGGCAGACGCGATTTAATTGTTCATCGGTCACGTCCGACAGATTGTAGACAAGATTTTCCCGGACTGTGCCCTCAAACAGCCATGTGTCCTGCAGGACCATGCCGAACAGCTTGTGCACGTCCTCACGGCTGAGCTCAGATGACGGCACACCGTCAATTCTGATGCAGCCGTCGGAGATCTCATAGAACCGCATGAGCAGGTTGACCATGGTCGTCTTGCCAGCGCCGGTCGGGCCGACGATGGCGACCTTCTGGCCGGGGGCGACGTGGGCGGAGAAGTCCTTGATGATGATCTTATCCGGTGAATCCGGGTAGCTGAAGCGGATGTGCTCGAAGTCGACCTCGCCGCGCACGGGGCGGGGCAGCTCCGGTTTTTCCGATTCATCGGGCAGTTCCTCGCTGCCGAGGAAGTCAAAGATGCGGTGCGCGGAGGCGGAGGCTGTCTGCAGATTCGTCATGCCCTGCGCGATCTGGGTGAGGGGAGAGGTGAACAGGCGCACATACAGGATGAACGAGACGATCACGCCGATATCGATGATGCCCTGGATCGCGAGGATCGAGCCGAGCACGCACACGGCGACATAGGACAGGTTGCCGATGACATTCATGAGCGGCTGCATGACGCCGGACAGGAACTGCGAACGCCAGTTCGCGTCGTAAACAGCGTCGTTCAGCGTGTCAAAGGTCTTGCCGACAGGCTCTGCCGCGCGGGAAATGCGCACGACCTCGTGGCCGGAATACATTTCCTCGACATAGCCGTTCAGTTTGCCGAGGCTTTCCTGCCGGGCGGTAAAGTATTTCTGCGAACGGGACATGATGAGCACGACGAGCAGCAGCCCGACGAGCGTAATGCCCAGCGCGGCAAGCGCCAGCCGCCACTCGGTCACGAACATCATGATGAGGCAGCCGGCAAACTGCGTCGCGGCGGAGATGATCGTCGGCAGGCTGTTGGTCAGTCCCTGCTGGAGCGTGGAGACATCGTTGGTGATGCGGCTGAGAATATCGCCCTGTGCATGAAAGTTGAAGTATTTCTGCGGCACCCGGTTGATCTTTTCGGACAGCTCCGCGCGCATACGGTAGGACATTTTGAGCGTGACGCTCGCCATGATATAGTGCTGGATGAAGCCAAAGAGCGCGCTCAGGCCGTAAATGACGGCAAGCAGTATGCCGACTCTTGCAATGGCTGCAAGATCAATGCCGCCGAGCAGGCCGTCGGACATGATGGTCGCGATCTTACCGACCTGATCCGGGCCGATGATGGTCAGCACGGCGCTGAGCGCCGCCAGCACGAGCGCCAGAATGACGACGCCGAGGCTCCTGCGCATATACGCGCTCAGGTCGTTCAGAGCGCCTTTGGGATCCGTTTTTTCTGTTGGACGCATATTGGGCCTCATTTGGATGCGCCTCCTTTCTTGAGCTCTTCCTCACTCAGCTGCGACATGGCGATCTCGCGGTAGACCGTACAGGACGCCATCAGTGCGTCATGCGTGCCGAGTCCGGCAATCTCGCCGCGGTCGAGCACGAGGATCTGATCGGCATTACGGATGGTGCTGATGCGCTGGGCGACGATGATCTTCGTCGTGCCGGGAAGCTCCTTCGCAAGCCCCTCGCGCAGCACCGCGTCGGTCTTATAGTCCAGCGCGGAGAACGAATCGTCGAAAATCAGAATTTCCGGCGTTCTTGCCAGCGCACGCGCGATGGAAAGCCGCTGCTTCTGCCCGCCGGAGACGTTCCGGCCAAGCTGGGCGATGGGATGTGCGGCCTTTTCGGGGTATTTGTCCACGAATTCCGCTGCCTGCGACAGGGAAAGCGCGGCTTGCAGCGACGCGTCCGTCTTTTCTGCTGCGCTCTGCCCGAAAAAGACATTGTCTTCAACCGTGCCGGAGAACAGAACGGCCTTCTGCGTCACATAGCCGAGCTTGTTGTAAAGCGCGTCGAACGTATACTCGCGCACGTCCAGCCCGTCTACAAGGACAGTGCCAGCCGTCGCGTCGTAAAAGCGCGGAATGAGGGAGGCCAGCGTCGTCTTGCCGCTGCCGGTCGCGCCGATGATGGCCAGCGTCTGGCCCTTTTCTACCTTGAAGCTGATATGCTCCAGCTCATCCGCAGCCGCGCCCGGATAGCGGAAGGAGACATCGCGGAACTCGACCGTGCCGGTCCCGCTGCCCTCTGTCTTCGCGCCGGGGACGACGTGCGGCTTTGTGTCTAGCACCTCGTTGATGCGCTCTGCCGAGACCTGCGCCTGCGGCACGAGCATGAAGATCATCACGAGCATCATAAAGGACATCACAACATAGGTCGCGTAGGTGCTGAACACCAGCACGTTTGTGAACATCGTCAGCCGTGCGGCGGGATCTGTCAGCGCGATCGACTCAACCAGCGCCGCGCCGACCCAGTAGACGGCGAGCGCCAGCCCGTTCATGCCGAAGCCGAGCATCGGCTGGAGCAGGGCGAACAGCCGCTGGTTTTTCAGCTGCAGGTTCATCATCTCGCGGCTGGGGCCGTCGAATTTCCGGTTCTGATAGTCCTCCGCGCCGAAGGCATGGACGACGTTGATGCCGGTCAGATTTTCCCGCGCGACGCGGTTGATCTGGTCGGTCTTTTTCTGCACCTGACGGAACCGGGGCAGGCAGCTGGACATGATCAGCAGCACCATCACAACGATTGCCACAACGAAGCCGCCCGTCACAGCCGAGAGCGTCCAGCTTTTGCCGAGGATCTTGATGATGGCCCAGACAGCCATGATCGGGGCCTTCATGAGCATCTGCAGACCCATGGCGACGACCATCTGGATCTGGGTGATGTCATTGGTCGTTCTGGTGATGAGGCTGGGGACGGAAAAGGACTGCATTTCCTCGCTGCCCGCGTCCATGACATGGTGGAACAGGTCGGCGCGGACGGAAAAGCTGAAGCCGGAGGCCGTCTTTGCCGCCAGATAGCCGCAGCCGACAGCCAGAACGGCGCTGGCCAGCGTACACAGGAGCATCTCGCCGCCGACGGATAAAATATCCGCTGTGACGCTGCCGGGGGTTTTGATGAGCGTGGTGAGCCGGGTCATGTAATCCGGCAGCTTCAGGTCGAAATAGACCTGCGCCACGACGAGGACTGCGCACAAAAGCGCCATCAGCGCCTCGCGCTTTCGCATACGCTTGAGAAGTTTGATCATGGGGGGTTACATCTCCGTTCCTTTGGGATTTTCCATGCGGATCCGTTCGATATTGCGTTCAAAGGCGGCCACGCAGCGGCGGAAGTGCGCTAAGTCCTCCGCACGCAGGCCCTCGGTGAGCCGGTCGGCGAACGACTTTTGCAGCCTGCGGCCCTGCTCGATGACGGGCGCTGCCTTTTCGGTCAGCACGAGCGCCGTCTTGCGCCGGTCGCCGGGGACAGGCTGCCGCTGCAGAAAGCCCTCGCCCACAAGCCGGTCAATATGAAACGACACGATCGCGGGCTTCAGTCCGCGCATCCGGCAGATCGCGCCCGCCGTCTCGCAGCCGGGATTATTCGCCAGAAACAGCAGAATATCCGCCGCCGCAGGCGGCAGACCGGTTTCCGCGCACAGCGGCGAAAGCGCGGCGTGATAGGCGTCAGAAAAGCGTGCAGCATTGGCAAACATGGCAGACGCGGTCAGAAGGGGTTCCGGCATGAGTTAAGACCTCCGATATCGAACTGTTCAATATTGAATTAAATCATACACGAAAAATATGAAAAGTCAAGGAACGATTTGTGAACATTCCTTGACTTTTCGAAAGCCGAAAGCAGCATCCAAGGCTCCTCCTCTAAGGGAAGCAATCTGATATGCTGAACACGCCCTGCGAGAAGCCTCGCAGGGCGTGTTGTGCGGTGCGGTTACCGTTCTTCGCGGAAGTACGGGATGCCGAGGGACTGAGGCGGCTGATCCTCCTTCTTTTTGCGCATGGAGACCATGAGCAGGACAAGGATCGTGACCACGTAGGGGAGCATCTTGAACAGCTCCAGCGTGCTTCTGGACAGGCCGGGGATGTAGTTATACGCCCAGTAGAGAACGCCGAACAGATACGAACCCCAGATCGCGCGCAGAGATTTCCACGTTGCGAAGATGACCAGCGCGACGGCCAGCCAGCCGAGGGCTTCGATCGTACCCTGGTTCTCCCAGGTGCCCTTGATGTAGTTCATGACGTAGTATGTGCCGCCGAGGCCGGAGATACCGGCGCCGATGCAGGTGGCAAGGTACTTGTACTTTGTGACGTTGATACCGGCAGCGTCAGCCGTGGCGGTATTTTCGCCGATGGCGCGCAGGCTCAGGCCCGTGCGGGTCTTCGACAGGAAGAACCAGATCGCAACGGCGAGGATGATCGCCACATAGGTCAAAAAGCCGTAGGAGAACAGGAGCGTGCCCAGACGGAGCTTGCCGGTGAAGCCGTCAAAGAAATTGACGAGGGAAAGCGAGTAGTTGCGGAATGCCTGCGAGGTCACGGCTACGGAGACCTGGCCGACGCCGCCGGCGAGCTTGTTGAGGCTCCCGCCGAAGAAGTTGCCGACGCCGGAGCCGAGGATCGTCAGGGTCAGGCCGGTGACGTTCTGGTTCGTGCGCAGCGTGATGGTCAGGAAGCTGTAGATGAGGCCGCCAAGCGCGGAGGCGAGGAACGACGCGACGAGACACATAATGACGCACAGCGCCGCGCTCGGCTCGATCCCTGCGTTGACGCAGTAGACGTTTTCATACATGAACGTGGACGTCAGACCGGCGATGCCGCCGAAATACATGATACCGGGAACGCCGAGGTTGAGGTTGCCGGATTTCTCCGTGATGATCTCGCCGAGCGCGCCGAACATGATAACCGTGCCGAACACGATGGCAGAGTGCAGAAGGTCAGGGAATTTCAGCAAAAAATCTAACATATTCAGCTCCTCCTTACTTGTGCTTCGCGCCGGTCTTGACCTGATAGTTGATGAAGAACTCGCTGCCGAGGATGAAGAACAGAATGACGCCGGAGATGATCTTTGAGACGTATTCGTTCAGGCCGAAGTCGGAAGCGATCTGCACCGCGCCCTTGTCGAGGAACGACAGCAGCGCCGAGATCAGGATCATGACGAACGGGTTCATTTTCGCGAGCCACGCGACGATGATCGCGGTGAAGCCGCGGCCGCCGGCGGTCGAGGTGGAGAGGGTATGGCTGACGGCGGAGACGGCGAGGAAGCCTGCGAAGCCGCACAGCGCGCCGGACAGGGCCATCGTGCGCACATAGATGCGCGGGACGCGGATACCGGCGTAGCGTGCGGTATTCTCCGAGTCGCCGACGACGGCGATCTCATAGCCGTGCTTGGTGTATTTCAGATAGAGGTACACGAGCGCCGCGAGGACGAGCACGATGATGACCGTCCACATGAAGTCCTTGTTATAGCCGTCGGAGAACATATTGCCGATCCAGCCGACGTACTTGACGTCACCCTTGGAGTTGATAGTGCCGATGGAGTTCGATCCTGGAGGGTTCTCCCACTTGGAGACGGCGAACGACGTGAGCTGAATGGCGATGTAGTTCATCATCAGCGTGAACAGCGTTTCGTTCGTGTTCCACTTGGCCTTGAAGAAGCCGGGGATGAGGCCCCAGATGCCGCCCGCGACGATGGCGCTGATGGCCATGCACAGGAAAAGCATCACGATGTTCATCTTGCCTGCGAAGTTGATCATCCAGAACGCGGTGGCAATGCCGCCGACGAGCATCTGGCCCTCCGCGCCGACGTTCCAGAAGCGCATCTTGAACGCGGGCGCCAGACCGATGGCGATACAGGTCAGGATCATGCAGTCACGGATGGTGAACCACATACGCTTGCTCGTGCCGAACGCGCCGGAGGCGAGGGAAACGTAAACCTTCAGGGGGTTCATCTTGACGATGGCATAGATAATGATGCCGTCGACGATCAGAGCCAGCAGAATGGCGATGGCGCGGATCGACCAGGCCTTGCTGAGGGAAATTGTGTCTCGTTTGGAGATATGCATACTCTATTAACCTCCGATCTTCGTCATCATCAGGCCGACGGCGTCCTTCGTGGTCTTGCGGCCGTCGACGATGCCGGAAACCTTGCCGCCGCACAGAACGAGAATGCGGTCGCACAGCTCCAGCAGAACGTCCAGATCCTCGCCGACATAGATGACACTGACGCCCTTCATCTTCTGCTCGGTCAGCAGATTGTAGATGACGTAGGACGTGTTGATGTCCAGACCGCGCACGGCGTAGGCCGTCATGAGAACAGCCGGGTTCTGCGCGATCTCGCGGCCGACAAGCACCTTCTGCACGTTGCCGCCGGAAAGACGGCGGATGGGCGTGCGATTGATATCCGGGGTGACGACCTCAAGATCGTCCACGATCTTCTGCGACAGGTCGCGCGGGAACTTGCGGTCGGTCAGCGGGCCCTTGCCGCGCCGGTAGGTGCGGAGCATGATGTTCTGAATGATGTTCATGCCGCCGACGAGGCCCATGCCGAACCGGTCCTCCGGGACGAAGGACAGCAGGAGGCCCTTGCGGATGATATCGAGCGGGTCCATGCCGTTGAGCAGACATTCGGTTCCGTCCGGCTCGATGTATGTAATTTTGCTGCCGGCCTCCAGCTTCTGCAGGCCGGAAATGGACTCAAGCAGCTCCTTCTGGCCGGAGCCTGCGATGCCCGCGATGCCGAGGATCTCGCCGCCCATGGCGGTGAAGGTCACGTCGTCGAGCATCTTGACGCCTTCCTTGTTCTTGACGGTCAGGTGCTCGACCTTCAGGCGCTCGGTCTGGTTCTCGTTCAGCGGACGGTCAATGTTCAGGGAAACGGCCCGGCCGACCATCATGTCGGTCAGCGACTGCTGGGAAGCGGTGGCAGTGTCAGTATCGCCGATGTACTCGCCCTTGCGCAGAACGGCCACGCGGTCGGAGACGGCAAGTACCTCATGCAGCTTGTGCGTGATGATGATGATCGCCTTGCCGTCCTTTTTCATGTTGCGCATGACGGTGAAGAGCTTTTCCGTCTCCTGCGGGGTCAGAACGGCGGTCGGCTCGTCGAGGATCAGGATATCCGCGCCGCGGTAGAGCACCTTGACGATCTCGACGGTCTGCTTCTGCGAGACGGACATCTCGTAGATCTTCTGGTTCGGATCGATGTCGAAGCCATAGCGGTCGGCGATCTCGCGGACGGCCTTGGCAACGGCGTTTTTGTCCATTTTGCCCTTGTCGCCGGGCAGGCCAAGAATGATATTCTCGGCAGCCGTAAAGACGTCGACGAGCTTGAAATGCTGGTGGATCATGCCGATGTGCAGATCAAACGCGTCCTTCGGGGAGCGGATCTCCACTTCCTTCCCATCGACGAAGATCTGGCCCTCGTCCGGATAGTAGATGCCGGAGAGCATGTTCATAAGCGTGGTCTTGCCGCTGCCGTTTTCGCCCAGCAGGGACAGGATCTCACCCTTATGCAGCTCCAGACTGATCGATTTGTTCGCCACGACCTGTCCGAAGCGCTTGGTGATGTTTCTCAGTTCGATTGCGTTTGCCAAGCAAGTCATCCTTTCTGTCTTGGAATTCGCTCCGCTGTTTTGCAAAACGCCGCTTTCCGGCGGCGGTTTTGGCGAGTTCGCGGAAAGCCTGTCCCTCCAACGTTGAACGGAATTGAAAAAACAGGGAATCTCAGTTAAAAACTAAAGATATTCTATCATTTTGTGAAGAGATTGTAAATACGCTTTCTGCAAAAAATACAAAAAAATATAGCAGGCCTAACAAATTTTTAGTCAGCATGCAAAACTTTTATGCAGTAAAGTGTACGCAGAAAGGCTCCCGTTGCCGCACGCTGTACGACAATGGGAGCCTTTGGGAAAGTTTTGTTCGTTGGTCAGTCTCACGCTTCCAGCCGTGCGCGGATGGCCTTCAAAAATGCCTCGCTCGTGACCGGCGCGGGGCGTTCGCCCTCGACGAGGCCGGCGAGGTCGCCGGTCATGATGCCGGAGCGGATCGTGTCGAGGCTGGCCTGTTCGAGCCTGTCCGCGAAGGCTTCGAGCGCCGGAAGCTTATCCAGCTGGCCGCGCTTTTTCAGCGCGCCTGTCCACGCGAAGATCGTCGCCATCGGGTTGGTCGAGGTCTGTTCGCCCCTGAGGTAGCGGTAATAGTGCTTCGTGACCGTGCCGTGCGCGGCCTCAAATTCTGTCGTGCCGTCCGGCGCGACGAGCACGGAGGTCATCATGGCGAGCGAGCCGAACGCCGTGGACACCATATCGCTCATCACGTCGCCGTCATAATTCTTGCAGGCCCAGATGAAGCCGCCCTCGCTGCGGATGACGCGGGCGACTGCGTCGTCGATCAGCGTGTAGAAATACCGCAGGCCAAGCGCCTCGAACTGCGTCCTATAGCTCTTCTCGTATTCTTCTTCAAAAATGCGCTTGAACGCGCCGTCATAGACCTTGGCAATGGTATCCTTGGTGGAGAACCAGAGATCCTGCTTCGTGTCAATGGCATACTGGAAGCAGGCCCGCGCAAACGAGCGGATGCTGCTTTCCTTATTGTGTTCGCCCTGGAAGACGGCGGGGCCGTCGGTTTTCTGGACGAGAACGGTCTGCTCCCTGCCGGATGCGCCCTTGAAGGTCATGGTGCATTCGCCGGGCTCGTCCGTCTCAAGGCTTACGGACTTATACACGTCGCCGTAGGCGTGGCGGGCGATCGTGATCGGCTTTTTCCATGTGCGCACGACCGGCTTGATCGTGTCCAGCAGAATGGGCGCGCGGAAGACCGTGCCGTCCAGAATCGAACGGATGGTCCCGTTCGGGCTTTTCCACATCTCGGTCAGCTGCGGATATTCGACCATCCGCTGCGCGTTCGGCGTGATCGTCGCGCATTTGACGGCCACGCCGTATTTTCTGGTCGCCAGCGCCGCATCGACCGTGACCTGATCGCGCGTCTCGTTGCGGTGCAGCAGGCCGAGATCGTAATACTCGGTCTTGAGGTCGACAAACGGGCAGATCAGCTCGTCCTTGATCATCCGCCAGAGCACCCGCGTCATTTCGTCGCCGTCCATCTCGACGAGCGGCGTTTTCATCTGAATTTTTTCCATATCGGTCCCTTCTCTCTTATCCGCGCTTGGCGTAGTAATTCATCAGGCAGCCGTCGAGCAGAATGTCCCGCTCGTCCGGCGTCAGGCCCTTTACGTGCAGCAGAAGCTCTGCTTTTTCGCCGGTCTGCCGCAGAACCTCCGCGGGGAAATCCTCACAGCCTTTCTCCAGCCGCTTCCGCACGTCCGGCACGAAGACAAGATCGCCCGGCGCATAGTCGAATGGCGTGCCTGCGTCCAGCGTGAACGGCAGCATACCCCAGTTGATGCAGTTGCTGCGGTAGCGCTTGGTGGCAAATTCATAGCAGATATTTGCAAGCCCGCCCAGAACCTTCTGGCAGGACGCGGCCTGCTCCCGCGCGGAGCCGTCGCCGGGCTTGTTGGCGAACACGCAGGAGCCGAACTGCGTCGTTTTCAGAAGCGCGTCCGCATCGCCGGCGCGCGAGAGCGCGGCGCGCAGCGCCTCCGGCTCGGAACCGGCCCGCCGCTCCGCTTCCAGCGCGGCGATCTTCTTCGCGCGCGGCACATAATCCGGCACGCGGCGCGAAAGCGTAAACTCCGCCAGCCGCAGGGGGTTCGAGCGGTAGGACGACGTTTCGCCCGACGGGATCAGCTCGTCCGTCGTGGTCACGGGGTCATGAATGACGGCGGCAAGCTCAAGCAGAAGATTTTCACCCAGCTCATACGTTTTCGGCCAGTCCGTGATGTTCGGGCCCATGATGAGCGCTGTTTCCGGCTGCGGATGGCCAAAGCCGTTGTAAACACGGCGGGCATAAACCGTCTTGTCAAACTGGTACGGATGGCGTTCCGGGGTATAATCCAGCTCATCCGCCGGGGTGATGCGGCCGCCGTTTCTGGCTGTTGCCGCAATGGAACGCGCGTCCATGAGGCACACGCCCGCAAACTGCCCTTCGCCGGGCTTTGAGCCCTCGCGGTTCGGGAAATTGCGCGTCGTGTGGCGCAGAGACAGGCCGTTGTTGGCCGGCACATCTCCCGCACCGAAGCACGGGCCGCAGAAGCTGGGCTTGATGATCGCACCGGTTTCCAGCAGCGACTCCGTCACGCCCAAGCGCGTCAGGGCGAGGCTGACCGGGACGGATGTGGGATAGACGCTCATGGAGAAATACCCGCTTCCGACCGAGCCGCCGCGCAGGATCTGCGCAGCCTCGTCAATATTATCAAACATACCGCCCGCGCAGCCCGCGATGATGCCCTGATCGGCCCAGACACCGCCGTCGTGAAGCTTGTCCAGCAGATGCACGTTGGCCTTCGGCCAGCGCCTTTTTGCCTCGGCCTCCACACCGGCCAGCAGTTCCTGCGCGTTCGCAAGGAAGTCACGGATGGTGTACGCGTTCGACGGGTGGAACGGCAGCGCGATCATCGGCTCAAGCTGGCTGAGGTCCAGCTCGATCATGCGGTCATAGTATGCGCCATCCTCCGGCGACAGCTTTTTATACGCTTCGGGGCGGCCGTGAACTTCAAAAAACCGTTTCGTCTCCTCGTCCGTCTCCCAGATGGAGGACAGGCAGGTCGTCTCGGTCGTCATGACGTCGATGCCGTTGCGGAAATCAATGGGCAGCTTCGCAATGCCGGGGCCTGCGAATTCCAGCACGCGGTTCTTGACGAAGCTGCTTGCGAATGTCGCCTTGACCAGTGCGATTGCCGCGTCGTGCGGGCCGACGCCCCGGCGGGGCGTTCCCGTCACATAGACCAGCACGACCTCGGGAAGCGGCGCGTCCCACGTGTGCCTCAAAAGCTGCTTGGCAAGCTCCGGCCCGCCCTCGCCGACGGCCATCGTGCCGAGCGCGCCATAGCGCGTGTGCGAGTCAGAGCCTAAAATCATTGACCCGCAGGCAGCCATCTGCTCGCGCGCGTAGGAATGAATGACGCTCTGGTTGGCGGGAACGTAAATGCCGCCGTATTTCTTTGCCGCGGACAGGCCGAAGACGTGGTCGTCCTCGTTGATCGTGCCGCCGACGGCGCAAAGGCTGTTGTGGCAGTTCGTCAGCGCGTAGGGGAGTGGGAACTCCTTCATGCCGGAGGCCCGCGCCTGCTGGATGATGCCGACATAGGTGATATCGTGTGAAAGCATGGCGTCGAACCGGATGCGGAGCTGCCGCTCATCGCCGGACTGGTTGTGCGCCTGCAAAATGCGGTAGGCCATGGTGCGTCTGCGGCCCTCGTCCGGGGTGAGCGGCGCCGTCGGCTGCGGCACGCCGCCGCAGAGGAATACGCCGTGATCGGTCAGTTTCATAGTATGTTCTCCCTTCTGTACAGGGTCTTTTTCTTGGGATATACTTTATCACAGAAATGCGTTTTTGAAAAGTGCTTCTGAAAAAATTCATAAATCCTGCAAATCCAGCAGAAAACTACCTGATATGCAGGACGTTTTGCAAGTATGCACGATTATCCCGTCATTTTGTGCGAACCGTTCTTGCATTTTCTGCTTCCGTCCGGTATGATGGACAAAACAGACGGGAGGGACAGGCGGATGGCGCAGTATTATATGCTTTACAAGCCGCGCGGACTGCTCACCGCGAAGCGCGACGCGCGGCGGGAGACGGTCATGTCCTGCTTTCCGGAGGCGCTGCGCGAGACGCTGCATCCGGTCGGGCGGCTGGACAGGGATACGGAGGGGCTGCTGCTGTTTACAGACGACGGGATGCTCGACGTGCGCCTGCTCCGGCCCGAGCAGCACGTGGAAAAGGAATACGAGTACCGCGCATTCGGGTTACTTGACGAGACGGCCATGCGGCAGCTGGAGACGGGTGTTTTGCTCCTGGAAGGGCAGCCGCCCTCGCTGCCTGCCCGCGCGCAGCTGCTTGCGCACACGAGCATCGGGGAAAGCGCGCCGTATCTGCCGGAGCGCTTCCGCGAGAAATACCTGAAAAACCCGGCCCGGCCCGTCACGGCCGGCAAGCTCTGGATCACGGAAGGGCGCAAGCATCAGGTCAAGCTGATGATCAAAGCCGTAGGCGGCCACGTGTTTTACTTAAAGCGCCTTGCCATCGGCCCCGTCCGGCTGGACGAGGCGCTCCGCCCGGGCGAATACCGCCCGTTGACGGCGGAAGAGCTTGCCGCGCTTATGCCACCGGCGACCAGCGGCGGCGGTACTGCTGAGGCGTAGCGCCTTCGCGGGAACGGAAGACGCTGATAAAATAGCTGGTGTTCTCCATGCCGACGCGGTAGGCGACTTCGGATACCGGCAGGTCGGTCGCGCGCAGCAGTTCCTTGGCGCGGGTCAGGCGCAGGCGGGTCAGATACTCGCCGGGCGACTGGCCGAAATACCGCTGGAAGCTCCGCTGCAGGTGGTATTTGCTGATGTTATAGCGCGCCGAGAGCGTATCGAGCGTGATTTTCTGCGCGTACTGCTCGTGCAGATACTGCCGCACCTTCTGCAAAACTGCGGGCACCGGCTGCGGGCGCTGCTGCGCCGCGCCGTGGATCAGACCGCAGAGGATCGTCGTCATGAGCGCCGACGCGTCCAGATCGCGGCCCAGCCCGCCGCCGTCCTCCCCGGCCAGGGCCAGAAGCGCGCTCATCTGCGCGGACACCGGACTGTCGACCGGCAGCGACGCGGCTGCCCGCCCCTGCGTCTGCGACAAAAACGCCTGATAGTACGCATCCGCCGTTGCGCCGTAAAAATGGAACCAGAGGACATCCCACTGTCCCGCGTCCGGCGCAGTATAATAGTGCTGCGGCGCACGGCAGTCGATCCAGAAAAAGCTCCCGGCGGGAAGCCGGTAGGTTTCGCCGCCATATTCCAATATTCCGGCCCCGGAAAGCGTCAGCTTGATAAGATACGAATCCAGCTCCTTTCGGACGGTATAGTAATTTGCACCAGAAATGAAATGCCCGGCCTCCTGCAAATACAGCAGCTTGCCGCGGGCAAACGCGCCCGCCGAGACGATCTTCCATTCGGACTCCGGCGTCATATCGAGATTGTAGTGCAGCACTTCCATTCGGCAGTCCTCCGCAAAACAGCAAGATATTGATATTTCAAAGCAAGCCTATGATACCACACACAGGCTTGCTTTTCTATAATGAAATGTAGAAACCCATAAAAAACAGGGAGGAAACGAACATGGAACGCTACGCGTGGAAAGCGACGGTTCTTCCGGGAAAGCTGGAAGAATACATCCGCCGCCACAACGAGATCTGGCCGGAGATGAAGGACGTGCTGCATCAGGCCGGGATCCGCAACTATACGATCTGGAATGTCGGCAATGAGCTGTTCGGCTATTATGAGTGCGACAGCGTCGCCGAGGCTGCCCGCGTGCAGGCCGAAAGCCCGGTCGTGGACCGCTGGAACGAGTACATGAAGGACGTTATGCTGATGGAAATGGACCCGGAAACCGGTGCGCAGCCGCTCATGAAACAGGTCTTCTTTTTTAATTGAGGGAGGAACAACTATGAACGCTTATACGCTTGCAAAGGAACGCTACGCCGCGCTCGGCGTCGATACCGAAGCCGTGCTGGAAACACTGAAAAACGTGACCGTCTCCGTCCACTGCTGGCAGGGCGACGACGTCGTCGGCTTTGACGCGAAGGAGGCCCTCTCCGGCGGCATCCAGACCACCGGCAACTACCCCGGCAAGGCCACTACGCCCGAACAGCTCATGGCGGACTTCGATGAGGTCCTGCGCCTGACGCCGGGCAAAAAGAAGCTCAATCTGCACGCAAGCTACGCCATTTTCGAAGCCGGTGAGTTTGCCGACCGCGACGCCATCCAGCCGAAGCATTTTTCCCGCTGGGTCGCCTATGCCAAAGAGCGCGGCCTTGGCATCGACTTTAACCCGACGTTCTTCTCTCATTCCATGGTCAAGGACGGCCTGACGCTCTCGTCCCCGGACGAGACGGTCCGCCATTTCTGGGTCGAGCACGGCAAGCGCTGCATGGCCATTGCGGAGTATTTCGCCGAGGAGACCGGCAAGCCCTGCGTCATCAACTTCTGGATCCCCGACGGCTATAAGGATTACCCGGCGGACCGCCTCTCTCCGCGCCGCCGCTACGCGCAGTCGATGGACGAAATTCTGTCCGTTCCCTATGACAAGACGAAGGTGTTCCCGTGCATCGAGTCCAAGGTCTTCGGCATCGGCCTGGAAGCCTACACGGTCGGCTCGGCGGAGTTCTGCACGAACTATGTCAATACCCGCCGCATTACCCCGCTGATGGACAACGGCCACTATCACCCGACCGAGCTTGTCTCCGACAAGATCAGTTCCATGCTCCTGTTCAACGACCGGCTGGCGCTGCACATCACCCGCCCCATGCGCTGGGACAGCGACCATGTGGTGCTCTTTGACGACGAGACGCGCGAAATGATGAAGGAGATCGTCCGCGCGGACGCGCTGGGCCGCGTGTTCCTCGCGACGGACTATTTTGACGCCTCCATCAACCGCATCTCCGCGTGGGTCACGGGCCTGCATTCTGTGCAGAAGGCCCTTCTGTATGCCCTGCTGGAGCCGAAGTCTCTCAAAAAGCTTCAGGACGAGAACAACTTCACAGAGCTGATGGTACGGCAGGAGGAACTCAAGATCATGCCGTTCGGCGCGGTCTGGGAGGAGTATCTGCGCCGCGAAACTGTCCCGCAGGATTACTTTGCTGAGATCAAGCGCTACGAGGCCGACGTGCTGAGCAAGCGATAAGAGGGGAACGGAAATGTTTTTTGAAGAACACGCAAAGCTGCTTTCTGATTTTGCCCGCGTTTCGCAGGCGGCGGGCGCACGCGCCGACTATGTGCAGGGCGGCGGCGGAAATACCTCCGTCAAGCTCCCCGGCGGGCTGATGGCGATCAAAGCCTCCGGCTTCTGCCTGTCTGACATCCGCCCTGATAAGGCCTATGTCGTTCTGGACGGGGCTGATCTGCGCAATTTCTATCTCACGACCGAGCCGTCCGCGCTTGCGGACGTGGAAAAAGAGGGCTCCGCCCGTGCCAAGGACGATATCCGACACATTGACGGCCTTGCCGACCTGCGGCCGTCCGTCGAAGCGGGCTTTCACTCCATCCTGAAAACCTTCGTGGTGCACACGCACAGCGTCTATGCCAACCTTGCGGCCTGCTCCACAGCCTGCCGTCCGATCGCGGCACAGGCGTTCGCCGGAGCAAATTACACCTGGGGCTGGGTGCCCTACACCGATCCCGGTGCGAACCTGACCTTCGCCATCCGCGACGAGCTGCGGCGCGTGGAAAAAGAGACGGGCAAAGTCCCGTCTGTGATTCTGATGCAGAACCACGGCATCATCGTCCATGACGACGACCCGGATACCGCGCTTGCGATTCACACTGACGCAAACGAGCGGCTGGCACGGATGTTCGGCCTGTCCGGTACAAGCTTCCCGAAGATCGCCGTGCGCGAAATGGCCGCAGGCATTTACGCCGCCGATGTGCCGTATCTGGCAGGTCAGTTCCGAACCGGCGGCTACACGCAGGAATTTCTCATGACGCAGCCGCTGTATCCCGACCAGATGGTCTTCCTGACGGATACGTTCTATTTGGATCAGGAAACGCTTGGAACCGGACAGGCCGTCGCCAGCAGCAAAACGGGCGAGCTGCTCATGCAGATGGACGCGAAAAAGGCCCTGACGCTGACCGAAACACTCACGGCAGTCTTCTTCGTCATGGAGCACATCCGCAAGGCGGGGTACGAGCTTTCCACCATGGGCGAAGCCGCGAAGAAGTTCATTGCCAGCTGGGAAAGCGAAAAATACCGCAAGTCTCTCGCCGGCAAAAAAGCCTGAACCGACAAAAAAAGTCGCCTCCCCTTGCGTAAGGGGAGGCGATATGCGTCCGTCGCTGTTCGTTTGCGGTGTAAAGCTTCAGAGGCTGCGGGCCGGTGGGGGAGACGTCGGGCGCTGTCGCACCGGTGCGTCAGTCTATTCCCATGAAAGCCCTTCAGCACGGCATTTTTCAAGTGCCTCATCCTGTCCCTGCCGGGCAGCAGCGATATACCAGCGTTTTGCCTGCTCTGCATCGCGCGCGGTGCCGATCCCCGCTTCGTAGAACGTTCCAAGATTATACTGCGCGTCCCAGTCGCCATGCTCTGCGGCGCGCTTTGTCCAATAGAACGCGTTCGCGTCGTCCTGCGGAACGCCCTGCCCCTTCAGATAGAACCAGCCGACCTGACACTCGGCCAGCGGATAGCCCTGTTCGGCCAATTCCAGATGCCCCTTGAAGCAGGCTTCATATTCTCCGGCTTCCCAGTATCGGTCGATCAGCTCACAGCAGCGGTCGTATTCCGGGCAGGGCTTATAATAATTGATTTCCATCGTTTTATTTCTCCCACCTGTCGATGAGCGCCTGGATCTGCGCGGTAAAGCGGGTCAGATCGCGGTTCGGGCGCTCCCTGCAGCTCTGCGCCACAAGAAGCAGGCGCTGCGCCGCTGCGATGAGCGCGTCGAAGACGCCCTTCTTCCGTGCCGCGCCGCGCTTGGCAATCGGGCGGCCGGCCGGGAACGCGAGGAATTTGCCGGAAAGCAGGTCAAATTCCGCGCCTGAGAACGGCGCGACAGCGACATACCCCTTTTCCTGCAAAAGCGCCTGAAACGCTTCGCAGGCCTCGGTATCGCCGTGGTTGACGAAAATCGTCTCCGGCTTTTTTGCAAATGCCTCGACCCAATTGAAAAGGCCCTTCTGGTCTGCGTGACCGCTTGTGCCGTGCAGGACGGCGATCTCGGCGTTTACGGCGATATCTTCGCCGAACAGCCGAACCTCCTTCACGCCGTCCAGCAATGCCCGTCCCAGCGTGCCCTTGGACTGATAGCCCGCGATAAGAATGATGTTCTCCGCTATCCAGAGGTTGTGCTTCAGGTGGTGCCGGATGCGGCCCGCGTCGCACATACCGCTGGCAGACAGGATGACCTTGGGGCGCGGATCGCTGTTGATCGCCTTTGAGTCCTCTGCCGTGATCGCAAACTGCAGTCCGGGGCACCAGATGGGGTTCTGCCCGCTTTTCAGGACGGCCTGCGTTTCCGGGTCAAAGCAGACGGTATCGCACTGTAAAAAGACGCTGGTGGCCTCCTCGGCCAGCGGGCTGTCAAGGTAGACCGGGAAACCGTCGTGTCCATGCACAAGCTTTTTCTGCTTGATCTCGCGCAGCAGGTACAGAAGCTCCTGCGTCCGGCCCACGGCGAAGGCCGGGATAATGACGCTGCCGCCGCGGTCGAACGCCCGCTGCAGAACCTCTGTCAGCTCCGCGCGCACGTCCTTGGGCTTGTCGTGCAGGCGGTTGCCGTAGGTCGACTCGACAACGAGATAGTCCGTCTCGGCGACGGGCAGGGGATCGTTCAGGATCGGCTGGTCAATGTTGCCGACGTCGCCGGAGAACACAATTTTTTTCTCGGTGCCGTCCTCCCGCAGCCAGAGCTCAATGCAGGCCGAGCCCAGCAGATGGCCGATATCGGAAAAGCGCACGCGCAGGCCGTCGGCAATCGTCACGCATTCGCCATACCGGCAGGGACGGAAGCACGCCGCCGTGCCCTTCGCATCGTCAACGGTGTACAGCGGTTCGACCGGCGGCTCGCCCGCACGCTCAGCCTTGCGCGTTTTCCACGCGGCCTCGGATTCCTGAATGTTCGCCGAGTCGCGCAGCATAACGTCGGCCAGACTGCACGTGGCAGGCGTAGCGTAGATTTTTCCCCGGAAGCCGTCCTTATAGAGCTGCGGCAGAAGCCCCGCGTGGTCGATATGCGCATGGGTCAGAAAGACGGCGCTGACGTCCTTCGCCGCGACGGGCAGCGGGATATTCTCGTAAATGTCCACGCCCTGCTCCATGCCCCGGTCGATCAGGTAGTTCTCTCCTGCCAGCTCCAGCAGCGTACAGCTCCCCGTGACCTCATGGGCTGCGCCGACGAATGTGATCTTCATAGGCAGATCCCTCCTTTTTATATTCAGTATAGCATAAATCACCGGTTCTGCAATCGCCCGCCGGCACGCGAAAATAATTTTTGCCTTTCCGAAAAAAGTTCTTGACTTTTTGACACACTTCAGCTATAATCAGCCTTGCTGTTTGAGTTGCTGGTATAGCTCAGCCGGTAGAGCAGCTGATTTGTAATCAGCAGGTCGGGGGTTCGAATCCGTCTACCAGCTCCATTTTACCGCAACACAGCATCCTGAATATGGGGGAATTCCCGAGTGGCCAAAGGGGACAGACTGTAAATCTGCTGTCAATGACTTCGGTGGTTCGAATCCACCTTCCCCCACCAAAATCCGCACTGAAAAGTGCGGATTTTTGCTTTATCCGAACTTTTTGAAGAAGAACCGAGGCTGCCGACGCGGCGTGTTTTTGCGCAGGCAGGCTTGATTTTTCTTCGTTTCACGCGGCTGTCGTCCGCACCGTAAGGTCAAGGCAACTTGGGCTGATGTCCTCCACTCAGCGACATTGACGCCAACCCTGACGCCAACGGCGATGGGACGAAACGTGCCTGGTTGGACAGGATGAGATGAAAACGAGAATCCCGGCTGCTTTTTCAGGCAGCCGGGAGTTTATTTTTGCTGTTTTCAGCGTTCTAGCATCTTTGGCATGACCTTTCCGACGGTTCTAGCCGCTTCCTGCTGCATCCGGCTGGTCGAGTGCGTGTAGACGTTCAGTGTAAATCCCGCGCTGCTGTGACCGAGCATGGTGGAGACTGTTTTTACGTCCACGCCGCATTGCAGCGCGGTCGTGGCGAAACTATGTCTCAAGTCATGAAATCTGACGTGCTCCAATCCAATGTCCTTGCAGATCTTGCGGTGGATCTTCACGATGGCGTCCGGGTGATACATTTCGCCGGTTACCGGGGAAGGAAACATGTAGGGATTTTTCGGGTGCTTTTCATGCTCCTGCTCCAGCAGCTTTGCAGCTTCCTCCGGGATGGAAACGTAGCGGACAGAGGTGCTTGATTTGGGCGGGGACACAGTGCCCTGACCATTGTAGAAAAGGTACTGTTTTGTTACATGAATGGTCTGCGTCTGCGCGTCGTAATCCGACCAGAGCAGCGCCGCGATTTCTCCTTTCCGAAGTCCCGTAGCCAGCTCCAGATAAAACATCGGCAGGACACCGCGCTGTTCGGCGGCTGTTAAGTAGGACTGATATCGCTCTGACGGAATCACCTGCAGCTCCGGTTTCGTGACCTTGGGCGGGATACAGAATTCCGCCGGGTTGAATGGAATCAGACGCTCCTGCACCGCGCGCTTCAGCGCGGATTTCAGCATGACGTGGATACCATGTACGGTCGTGCTGCTGAGCCCCGGTTTTTTGGCTTTGGTGTCCTCCCGCATCCTGCCGTTTTCCAGTAAGTCTTTATAGAACTGCTGAATATCCAGCGAGGTCAGCTTGTTTAACGGCGTATCGCCCAAGCGCGGGATTACATGGTGATCGATATAACCCTTGTAGTAGCGCGCGGTCGTTTCGCGCACGTTTGGCTGCGCATACAGCGAGTACCAAGCTTGCATCCAGCCGGACACGCTGTACCCGCTCGACTTGACCACATCGATCTCCGCCGCTTCCGCAAGTGCGTCTTTCAGCTTAGCCCGAACCTCTGCCTGTGTTTTTCCGAGAATACTCTTTCGGATCTGCTTTCCCGTCTCCGGGTCGCGGCCCACGATATACCGCGCTTCCCAGCGGCCGTCTTTTCGTTTTCCAATGGTTCCTTCTCCATTGACTCGCTTTTTTGCCATTTGCGTTCCTCCTTTCGGCAGCTCAAACGAATATCACAAAGACAGCGAAATAGCTAGTCCTAAGTGAGAGAACTTTCCGCGGCCTGCTTTTCCAGCCAGTCCAGAAATTTTTCCTGTGAAATGACGATCCTGCGTCCAACCCGGAACGCAGGAAAATCTCTGCTGTGGGCAAGGGTATAGGCTCCTGCCTTGGAAATTCCGAGAACGGATGCAACGTCCATCATGCTCAGCATAAGCGGGAGTTCCCGCAGGGATTGATAGGTTCTTTTCTCCATAGTGTCTCCTTTCGCGTTACACGCGCCAACGCGCGGTTTTTCTGGTTTCTGGTGCAGCGTCCCTACCGGGACGCAAAAAAGCCGACACGCGGGCGCGTGATCGGCTGACGGCTTGTGACAAAGGTTTACCCCCGCAGGCTTGACCTGCGGGGGCTTGATTATGGTTCAGGTTTCGTCCGCTTCCGGCTGTTCCTCCAGCTCGTCCTGGGGCGATGCTTCTGTAACCGGTTCGGCGGCTTCGGCTTCTTCCAGCGCGCGGGTGATGATGTCAACTAAGAAGTCCTTCTTCTTGATGCCGCGCTCCTTGAGGTAGCGGTCAAGTCGGTCAAAGAGCTCTGCGGGGATCTGCGCGGCTAAGGTTCTCATTTCTCCGGTCATGATTTTTCCGTCCTTCCAGTCGTAATATTCCGTGATCATGGCTTCCACATACTCACCGAGGGTCATCCCGGCTTTTTCCTGCTCCTGCCGGACTCTGGTATGGAGTGCGACCGGCAGCATGGCGCATAGGTTTTTTCTTGTTTCCATTGCAATCTCCTTTCGCTTTGGTACGCCAAGTATCGCAGGAAAAAGGAAAGAAAGCTATTCACCAGAGCCAACAAAGAATGCCGCACAAACGAAGCAAAAACGACTAAAAGTTGAAACAAGTTTTTTATAGAAAAGATAGTACAATTTAAACCTTTAAGCAATCTGCTTTCTTTGTTATAATAAAAATCGGAAAACTGTATAATTCGATTTTTAGAGGTAGACTATGAATAGAGTTGCGTTGGTAATTGGGAACTCTGAATATTTGAATATTGGGAAACTAAACAATCCCAAAAATGATGCCAATGATATTGCAAGCATTCTGGGTAAATTAAATTTTGATGTTGAAAAAGTAATAGATGCAGATTTATTAGATATTCAGCGGTCAGTTAATAAATTTCTGCAGGCACTAGATGAATACGCTGTAGGTTTGTTTTTTTATGCGGGGCATGGTATGCAGATCGATGGGAAAAATTACATTGTGCCTGTTGATTTAAAGCTGGGCGACAAAAGTAGGACTACCGTATCTTGCTATTGCTTGAATTCTCTTTTAGACGGTGCTGCTACATATAAAGGAAAAACGTTAATTTGTATATTAGACGCGTGCCGAGATAATCCATTTGCAATAGGTCGAGGACTCATAGCTGGGTTTGCACCATTTGATAATCCACCGAAAGGTACGATTATTGCTTACTCTACAGGCTCTGATTGTTCTGCATTTGATGGACACGGTAGCAACGGACTGTATACTCAAGTATTAAAGGATGCGATGCTTATTCCAAATCTCAAAATTGAGGATATGTTTAAATCTGTTAGAAAAAACGTGTCGGATATATCAATTAGCCAATATGGGCAAGAGCAACTATCATGGGAGTATTCATCACTTGTAGGAGACTTCTACTTTTCTGTTACGTCACAACCGGTCAATGAACACATTTCGGATGATGAAATATACACATTTGTCCGTGCGCGCCGCAAATTATATGAGAATGATTCTGAGGATATTCACGATATCGAATGTATGCCATATGTGGATGCCTACGATAAATACCACATACCCATTGTAAAAATACTACGGGCATATTCAAGAATTGACTTTTCTAAAAAGGGGTTGCAGTTTTCTGATGCAACTATTGACCAAATAAACAGCAATCATTTATCTTCATGGGGCTTCATGAAAAAGTATAGCAGATGGTATTATAAAGACCATTATGTTGAGATGGGAGATTTGTTACCGCTGCCAAAGGAATTGGAACCCGAACATCCTATGGCCGGACAAGAATTGAAAATAATAGCATCCTTAAATGGAGAAATAAACTGTGGAAAGATTAAATTTTCAGTATCCTCCAACATACCGGATGGCACTCCATTATTATTTACATTGCGCGGGAAAGGGTATTGTGCCCAATGTAAATCTGTAGTGGATAACGGTGTTTTGGTGAGCGAATGGTTCAGCGATCACGGTGACGCAATAAAAAATGGATGCTATACCGTTGAACTATCGTCACCAATATATAGTATCTTGCCAGAAAGAATACAGCGTATTTTTGGGGAAAGAAACAGAAATATATATGGGTCATGCGTTAAATTCAATCCAATTGGCGGTAATACAATCCACTGCTCTTTCGGCTTGATAATTAAAGAAAAATCGATTCATGTGATTGATTTTCAAGAAAAAATATCGGCACTGTGACTATTTCATTTTAAGAAATCCGTTAGTTTTTAGCTGAAAATAAATCCGGCCTTGCTGCGACGGCAAAGCCCTCGCGCCCGGTCACGACCACGCCATTCTGCCCGCCGGAGCAGTGGATGACGAGGAGATTGCCCACGCTGTCGTAGCCGCAGACAATCCCGACATGACTGTCGTCCGCGTAAAAGACGAGATCGCCGGGCAGCGCGTCTGCCCATGCAATGTTGGTGCAGTAACCATGCTGCGAGGCTGCGCCACCGCCGCGTCCGGGCAGGTATGCACCGCTCGTGGCGTTATAGTACGTCCAGTCTACGAAACCGGAGCAGTCCAATCCGAACGGCAGCACCTTGCCGGTCGAGCCGCTGCCGGGTGCAGTAACCGTCGTCGGCGTTCCCCAGCGGCTGTCCCAGCCGAGAACGAGGCTTTTGCCGCCCCAGAAATACGTCACCTTTCCAAGAAGCTGATACGCCGTCAGGACAATGGATTCTCGCAGCGGATCAAGATCATCCGGCAGCGTGCCCTGAATGTCCGAAATGTCGACAGGGCCGATGGGCATGCCGTCCGGCTGATAATCACCGATCAAGGACAGGAAAATGTCATCGTAGTCCGGCTTCAGTAATTCTTCGAGCATTTCCCGCTGTTGGGCGGTAAAGCCGTATTCGTTTGCCATTTGCATGGCGTCCTTGATCTGCACAGAGATATGCAGCGTTGTAATCCGCTCGCCGTCTACGGTTCTGGTCGTCAATTCGTATTCGAGCTTGTTGGCATTGAAGAAAATTTCCCGCAGGAGCTGGAGTTTTTCCTCATCCATCGTCATAACGTCCAGCCCATGTTCTTCGTCGGTCGAGACCTTGACCGCGTACACAGCCAGCACATTCCGCCAGTTCTGCAGCATGGCCGCTTCCATGCCCTCCTGCATATCCAACTCGTCGTATGGATGATCCTCCATGATACGGTAGATTTCGTCGGTGAACTCGCCGTTCAGCGTCGCAACCGCGTCCGGAATCTTGATTTCCGTACCGGTGTCCTCGCCTGCGAACAGGATTCCAAGCGGCGAAGCGAACAGCATCCCTACAAGCAAGATCACCACGACAACGGAAACTGCCGCCGCACCGCCTGCACCAATCGCTGCGGCCAGCTTTTCTGCCGCTGCCACGATTGCCCGAAGGACTTTCTTCCCAGCCTCTTTCGCGGTTTTGGCCGCTTTGATTGCTGTATCCCGAAGCACCTGCCCTTTGCGGATGACAGTTGCGGCCTGCTTGGGAGCAGCCGCCGACGCTTTGCATGGCAAGGCTTTTCCCGCAGATGTGGCGGACTTGATTTTCGCTTTCGGGGCTGTTTTGATCTTTTGCTTTCTCACAACAGCCGGACGCACCTGCTTCTGAACACGCACAGGTTTTGCAGGAGCGGCATTTTTGCCCGTTGGAAGAGGGGCAGTTTCATTTGCAAACAGCGGTTTGCATAATTTCATATCACCTTGAATCATTTTCTGCGCTGCCTGCTGTGGATTTGCCTGCACGGGCGTTACCTGTGCCGGCTTCTGCACCGCAATGTATTTCTGCTTGCTCTTGATGTCCGGCAGCGGTGGCTGCGGGGCATCCGGTTTCGCAGTTTCTACATTGTCAGGCAGGGACACCGGATGCGGCTTCCGCGTTCGAATCTGCGGCATGACCGGCTGCTCCGGCTCCGTTCTATGGGAAACGTGGAGTTTTTGCTGTTCACGAACAGTTTCCCGTGTACGGATGACCGGCGAAAAAGTTTCGGAATCTGTAATTGTGTTTTCAATACCGCTTGATTCTTCTTTGAGAAAATTCTGCTTTTGCCGCTTCTTTCGGATGTACTCTTTCGTCTTGATTTCAGGAAGCGCGAACTGTGTGGTATCCGTTTTTAGTACAGCAGGAATTTCTCGCAGAGAAGAAACAGGCGGCTTTTCCCTTACTGATGTTTCCAATTCACGCACAGAGCGATTTGTCTGCAATTGATAAACATTCTGCGGTCTTTCATAAATTTGCGAAGCTGGATGCTGGGGCAGATGCACAGGTGCATCTGCGGTCGGTGTATGCTCTCGCATCTTGGGCTGCGGGGTGTTTGCGGGAGGAACAGGCTTCTCCTTGATTGGAAAAGCCTGTTCGTGTGCAGAACGTTCCATTTGTAAATGGTGCGCAGACTGTTCAAAGGGTACTGCGGTATGTTTTTCTGCGCTACCAGTTGGCCTTGGCGTAATTTCCGCGGAAACGTTCTGCGTTTTTTCGTGAATCCTCAGAGTTGCATGCTGGGAGGAAGACACCGGTGCTTTCGCATCCGGTGTATGTTCCCGCATTTTTGGTTGTGGAGCATTTGCAGGAGGAACCGGTTTCTCCTTAATCGGAGAAACCGATTTACGCACAGAATGTTCCATTGTCGATGGCATTGTTTCCGCAGAAACAGCCGTTGCGTTTTCATGAATCCTCGGAGTTGGATACTGAGACGGGGACGCTGGCGCTTTCGCATCCGGCGTATATGCTCGCGTTTTGGGCTGTTGGGCGTTTGCAGGAGGAACCGGCTTCTCCCTGATTGGAGAAGCCGATTCGCGCACAGACTGATTTCCCTGTGACTGGCTTTGCGGTGGATATTCCCTCGGTGCCGCAGTAGGCTGCAGGGGGTGCCGAGGCTGCTCATGTTGTGGAACAGATTCCGTCCTGACTTCCCGCTGCGGTTCGGATTTTGTTTTCGGCAGCTTGTGGACAGCTTTTTCTGCCAGATGACGGGCTTCCTGCACGGCATGGTCGGCGGTATCCGTGATCTTGCCGCTCTCGTAGCGATCTTCCGGCTGACCGTCCTGCGCGGCCTCGCGCAGCTCCTGCCGAAGCTGCTGAAAGGAAGCATCTGTGCCGCGGCGGAATGCTGTTCGCGGCGCGGATTTGAGGGTTTCGCCAACTCGCTCTTTCAGCGGCAGCTTTTCTTTGACCTCCCGCATTATGACGCCTGCTCCACCCGTTCAGATAGTTTCGTCGTCATAAGCTGGTACAGCTTGCCATTTTTCGGAAAATGATCCACGAAAGGCACAATGGTGCTGCCGCACTTGAGAAGCCCGTGTCCAAAATCTACGCCCGAAATATACGAAAGCTGATTGTCCGAAATATTGAGCAGCCGCGCCAGCTCGATTCGGTCCGTACTCGCCTGATTAAGCATGAGCAGGAATTCGCTGTTTGCAAGCATGGTTCTCGCCGTGTGGGACTGTAACAAGTCATCCACGTTCTGCGTCAGCCCCGTGCCGCAGGCACCATATTTGCGCATCCGCTTCCAGAGGGTAAACAGGAAATTCGCGCTATATTCGTGCTGGAACAGCAAATAGATTTCATCAATATAAAGCCATGTATTCTTGCCAAGCTTGCGGTTTCGGATGATGCGGTTGAACACGCTGTCCAGTACAACGAGCATGCCGACCGGCAGGAGCTGTTTGCCAAGGTCACGGATGTCATAGCAAAGAATGCGGGAATTGGTGTCCACGTTCGTGTACTTGGCAAACGTATTCAAGCTGCCTTCCGTGAACAGCTCCAGTGCCAGCGCAACGTCCCGCGATTCCGGTTCCGGCTGCTCCAGGAGCGCGGCGTGGAAGTCTTGTAATGTCGGCACAACGCCAAGATAACCGTTTCGGATGAACTCGCGGTAGACCTGCGCGGTACACCTGTCAATAATGGATTTCTCCTTGGCGGACAGCTTACCCGCGCCCACGAGCTGCTCGCAGAGAGACAATAAGAATTCGGATTTCAGCAAAACTGGATTGTCACCGTCGTTGTAGCCAGACTCCATATCAAGAGCATTGATATGATTGGGCGAGGTAGCGGAGATTTCAATGACCTCGCCGCCCAAGCCTTCGACCAGCGGGCGGTACTCGGCTTCAGGATCGATGATAATAATGTCGTCATTGGTAGATAGCGCGATCTCCGTGATCTCGCGCTTGGCCGCAAAGGATTTGCCGGAGCCGGAGACACCGAGAATGAAGCCATTGCCGTTCAAAAGCTCCTTGCGGTCGGCCAGAATAAGATTCTTGGAGATGGCGTTCTGCCCGTAGTAGATGCCGTGCCGGTGTCGAATTTCCTGCGCCTTGAACGGCATAAGCACAGCGAGGGCTTCTGTCGTGAGTGTCCGCAGCGCGTCGATGCGCCGCAAACCGAGCGGCAGCGCGGTGATCAGGCCGTCCTGCTGCTGGAAGCTCAGCTTTGCGAGCTGGCACAGGTGCTTGCGCGCAATGGATTGGAGCGTTTCGGTGTCGCTGTCCAGTTCCTCTTTGCTGTCTGCCAGATGCACGAGCGTGACCACGGCGAACAGCATCCGCTGGTCGCGGGTCGTGAGATCGTCCAGCATCTCGCGGGTTTCCTTGCGCTGCTGCTCCAGATCGTAAGGCACAACAGCGGAGAAGTTCTGGTTGCTGTTCTGCCTGCGCTGCCAGTTGGTGACGTTGGTTTCCACGCCGAGGAGCTTGTTCTCCACCTCGCGCACCGCTTCGTCGGTCGGCACGGGGATCATGTCAATGGAGAGCATCATGCGCCGGTTGAGGTCGGTCAGCTCCAGAATCATGCTGTCTTTGATGTAGCTGGCGTAATCCTTGAGGAACAGGACGCGACCATATTGGTTTCCTATTTTGAAATAATCCCGATGGAACTCCAAGCTATCCGGGCAAATCGTGTCCTTGAGATTATGCCCACGCTTCATGGCGGATTGCAGGTCAAAGGGCAAGGATGACTCGTCCGGTCGGAAGAATCCGCGCAGCACATCCAGCCGCTCGGCGGCGTCCAGCTCGTTGGAGGACGAGTTGAGCCGCGAGAGCTTGGACGTGATCTCACCTGTCACGCGGGAGAAGAACGTGCGCGCTTCGTCCACGTTTTTCTTGTGAACGGAAACCGTGATAAATCGCTCCTGCTCCACGCTGGCGGAGCTGCCGGAGATTTTGCTTTCCAGCATCCCGTTGAACTCGTCCACGAATCCGTCGAGGCTGTCGCCGCGCTGCGGGAGCAGAACGGTATCTTCAAACGCCTGCCGGTTGACCTGCTTGTTGCAGATCGTGAGCTTGGTGGTCGAGCCGCTGTCCAAAGCGTTCAGCAGTTCGCTGTAGCCGAGGAATATCGCGGTTTTGTCCTCTTTGGACGCGATGGCATAGTTGATGTCCGAAAAGCGCAGCGTTCTGGAATATTTCGTGCCGAACTGAAAAATCCCATCCGCAAAGATCCGCTGGATGGGAATGACGTCCTGCACGCTGCGCGGGATTTTATAAGCTGCTCTGTCCTGCTTGATGGTGTTGTTGAGGGTTTTAATCAAGCGTCAGCACCTCCCGCATGGAATTGGAATCCAGCAGCACTTCCGCATACAGATTCTGCGGATGATACGAAAGAGTGCGCGGACAGAGGATCTCGGAACGGATGACCGCCAGCAGGAAACGTTCGGCGGGCATGCCGTTGTAGGTAAAAAAGCCGCACATGGCAAACGGGAACGCCGCCAGCATGCACACCCAGCCGACCTCTGCCGCGCCGATGAGCGGTTTCAAGCCAAAATACGCGCCGACCGCCACGCCGATGGCGAGCAGCGCGAACACCATCTGCCGCAGAGATAAGCCGAACAGGATGCTCTCCTGATACCGCTGGATTTCTTTGTTGATTTTCACTTCGATGATGAATCCCTCCAATTTTTCTGTTTTTCTTGGATTGACCCTTGAACTTTTCTTCGTTCCAAGCTAACATGGCACAAACTTTCTGAAGGAGGTCGTGCCATGTTGATGATCATATTTGGGGCAGGCTGTTTGCTCCTGTCTGTACTGTTTCACGCCGCATCGCTTCTGCACCTCGGTCTGCCGCTTTTGTATGCGCTGATCGTGCCGACGCTGTTTTCCGGCTGGTATTACAGCCACTACGCGCTGGCGAATGGGATCTGGTATGCGCTCATTGTCCTGGGGCTGATTTCGTGGGGCCGTGTCGCTGGTGCGGAAAATTGCAGGCAGATCGTAATAAACTCACGCGAAATTCATTTGACACCATATATGACACCATGCTATAATAAGACTGTACAGAGAGACAGAGGTGATGCGCCGTGTCAAAATGGGATAAACTATTGGCAAGGATCTGCGGATTATCGCGCGATCTTCGTTTTGACGAGCTGCGCAAGGTGCTGGAAAGCTACGGCTATGAAATGCGCCAGCCAAACGGCGGCAGCAGTCATTGCACGTTCCGAAAGCGCGGCTGCGCGCCAATTACGATTCCCATGCACGAACCGATCAAGAAAGTCTACGTTATGATGGTAAAAGAGGTTGTAGAAAGCGAGGTGTCAAATCGTGAAGACGATTGAGTATTATATGAATCTTCCGTATCGTCTGGAGCTTGTTCCGGACACGGACGAAGGCGGTTTTGTAGCCTCGTATCCGGAGCTGCGCGGCTGCCTGACCAGCGGCGAGACGGCGGAAGCGGCACTCAAAAACGCACAGGACTGCAAACGCGAATGGCTGGCCGCCGCACTGGAAGATGGCTATGAGATTCCGGAGCCTACGTCTGATGACGAGTATTCCGGTCAGTTCAAGCTGCGGCTTCCGAAGTCGCTGCACCGCGCACTTGCGGAAAACTCCAAACGCGAGGGTATCAGCATGAACCAGTATTGTCTGTACCTGCTGACGAAAAACAACGCTGAATTTCGCCACGGCGCATAATAAATCATAAGATGCAGAACCCTCCATCCAACTACGGATGGAGGGTTCTTATCCAAGTCCCATCAGTTCTCGAATAATTCGGTCAGACATTTTGATGGAGCCGACGAGTAACGGGTGGTCGAACCATATAAATATGCGAGGTTGCCGCTATACAGCCCCGCCACTCACCTCCACGGTCTGTGTAGTTTGCCGAACACCTCCGTGGACAGTATAACAAACAATTTTCAACGGCGAAAGCACACCCCTCCGGTTTCATAACCCCGTCGATGCCTTTCGCAGAAAGGCGGATTATAAATATGGAGCGATATGCTTGGAAAGCCGCTGTTCTGCCCGGGAAGATGGCAGAATACCGCAGGCGGCATGATGAGATCTGGCCGGAGATGCTGGAGATGTTCCGACGCGCCGGGATCCGGAATTATTCGATCTGGCAGACGGGCGATACGCTTTTCGGATATTACGAATGCGATGATCTGAAAACAGCGCTTGCCGTGCAGAAGGATGTGCCTGTCAGTGCACGCTGGCGCGCGTACATGCGCGACGTGATCCGTATGGAACAAGACCCGAAGAGCGGCGCACAGCCGCATCTGGAGCAGGTGTTCTTCTTTGGCGGCCGCTGAAAGTGCGTTTGCTATGCTGCCGTCACAATGCAGCGATCAATTCAAACGGGCGAAGGACGGCTGGCGTTATTGACGGGTAATTATGAAAGCGTATTGCTTCCGGGTTTGGATAAATTGCGGCGGCATTTTGCGATTTCTCGCTGAAATTGCATATCACCAGCAGGCGCTTTCCCTGATATGTACGGACGTATGCAAAAATATGCGGATCGTCGGCACAGAGCAATTCAAATGTGCCATATCGGATCAAAGGATTCCCTTTTCGGAAGGCCAATATATCCCGGTAGAAGTGCAGGACTGAATTTTCATCCTTCTCCTCCTGTTCGACATTGACCGCTCTCCAACTATACCCCAGGGATATCCATGGCGGCGCACTTGAAAAGCCGGCGCAAAAACGGGAATTCCACTGCATCGGCGTTCTTGCATTGTCCCGGCTTGTGTGCGCAAGGAGCGTCAGCATCATGCGTTTTTCAACAACCCCGGAATCCACGAAATCATGATAAGCACAAATGCTCTCAATATCCCGATACTGCTCAAGCGACGTGAAATGCGGGTTCGGCATTCCGATCTCCTCACCCTGATAAATGTATGGCGTACCCTGCATGAGATAGAGGCAGGCGCAGAGCATTTTCGCTGAAAGCACCCTGTATTCCGGCAGATCACAGCCGAATTTTGAAACCGCCCGCGGCTGGTCGTGATTTCCCCAAAACAGGCAGTTCCATGATGTTTCCCGCAGGCCGTTCTGCCAGCGGTTCAATACTTCCTTCAGCTTTACCAGATCTGTGCGGTCTGCGCTCCATTTTCCGTATTTTCCGTCTGTCAGACTGGTATGCTCAAACTGAAACACCATGTTCAGCTCGCCGGAGTCTGTTCCCGCGTATTTTTGGGCCTCCTGCACCGTAATGCCCGGACATTCGCCTACCGTCATAATATCGTACTTTGCCAATACCTTCTGCCGCATTTCCTTCAAATATGTATGCACCTGCGGGCCGTTGATGCAATACGGCGACAGATCCGAACCGGTATCCCGTGGAATCGGATCCGGCTTTGAAATCAAGCTGATCACGTCCATGCGGAAACCGTCGATCCCCTTATTCAGCCACCAGGACATCATACGATAAATTTCGTCACGCAGTGCCGGATTCTGCCAGTTCAGATCCGGCTGTTTTTTTGCAAAAATATGCAGATAGTGTGCGCCGACCTGTGTGTTGTATTCCCACGCAGAACCGCCGAACCAGCTTCCCCATCTGTTCGGCTTTTCTGTTTCCCAGATATAATAATCCCGATAGGCAGGATTCTGCCCGCTCGTTCCCTCCTGAAACCACCGGTGCTGGTCAGATGTATGGTTGACGACCAGATCCATAATCACGCGGAGCCCGCGCTGATGTGCCTGCCGAAGCAGGCAATCAAAATCTTCCATTGTGCCAAGCTCCGGATGAATTGCGTAATAGTCGCTGATATCGTATCCGTTGTCGATCAGCGGCGACGCATAAATCGGACAGAGCCAGATCACGGTTGCGCCGAGGCTTCTGATATAGTCGAGCCGCTGTATAATTCCGCGCAGATCGCCAATCCCATCCCCGTTGCTGTCTTGAAAGCTCCGCGGATAGATCTGATATACGACAGCATCCTTCCACCATTCTGTTTGCATTGTTATGTACTCCTGTTCGTCTCAAAATATTTTCTGTAGCAGCTGCTAAAGTAATACGGGTTGGAATATCCGACGAGAGGGGCGGCTGCTTTTTCGCTCATTCCGTTTTCTTCGATCAGCTCTTTTGCCTTGTTCATCCGTATTTGCAGCAGATACTCGGTAAAGGTCAAACCAACCATGTCTTTAAATTTCCGGCTCAGATAAATATAGTTCAGATGGTACTTCTGTGAGAAATCAATCAGGCTGAGCTCCTCCATATACTGCGTCTGCACAGTCCGCAGGATCAGCTGGAGCGTCTGCCTGGTATTGGGCGTATGTCTGTCTGCGAGACAGGCCGCGACAGCCTGCAGCATATCCTGCAGGTACTGCGGAATTTCATCCTCCCATGCGATCTGGTTGATCTGGTCGATGTAGTTTCGCCCGAGAAGCTCTGAAATATCCACGCCATACCCGATTTTCTGGCAGCATTTCTCTACAGACATCGTAAAATCGATCAGAAGATGCCTGACCGCAGGCAGATACAGATACGCGCGGCTTTCGATCGTGCGCAGAAGCATTGTCATGCACTGCGCCGAAAAGTTGTCGGATGCCGACAGAAACGAGATCAGCTGCGATTCGTTAATGGGCGAAGGAAGCAGATAGGGCGTATAGGAGGACACACCCTTTTGATAGAGGATCCCAGGCTTGCGCCCGATGTACTGCAGCATGGAAGCAGCCTCATCGATCGCCGCCTTCACATCGGAAACGCCATATCCGAATCCGGAAAGGCCTGTGCGGAACGCAGTGCCCTCCGACACCTGTTCCATAAGCGTCTGCACGAATTCCAGGTATTTTCGTTCCGTTTGATGCGTACACGCCGTCCCGATCATCGACAGCATGCAGAAGACGGGCTCCGTTGTGCTGTATGGAAACAGTGCGGATGCAAACGGTGCCTGCTTGATTTTCTGAACGATCCGCTCCCTCCATGCATCAGCGTCGGATTTGCGGCGAAGGCGCATGCAGCAGGCGGCAAATGTTTTCCCCGCATACTGTTGCAGCATCCGCGCGTTTTTCGGATCACAGAGCGTACCGGTCATTGCCTTGTGAAACAGTGTATGCAGCGGCTCTTCCGCCTCCGCAGCCGGCGCGCGCAGCGCAAGCCGCTCGACAAGCTCCTGCAGAAGCCGATTCAGCTGTGCCGGGTCGATCGGCTTGAGCAGATAATCAAAGACGTGCGCGTGAATGGCCTGATACATATAACTGAAATCCGAATACTCGCTCAGCACAATGATTTCGCAGTTATAGTGCAGGGATTCCATCTGCTTCAGCATCTGGGAGCCGTCGCAGACCGGCATTCTCATATCGGTTATTACAATGTCAATCGGCATGGTCTGCATATACGCCAGCGCTTCCCTGCCGTTTTCCGCTTCTGCGGCCAGCTGAATGGGCATTCTATCCCAATGGATGCTTTTTTTGATGCTCTCCCGGATAACCGGCTCGTCCTCAACGAGAAGCACATGATATATCACACCTGCTCACCTCCTACCGGAACGATAATACGGATCGTCGTTCCGATTCCGGCCTCGCTGTCAATCTCCAGCCGTCCGTTTTTTTCGTACAGAAGCGCCAGACGCGCCTTGAGATTGACAAGGCCAACGCCGTGTTCGGTATCGGCTGCGGCAGTGCCGCAGAGCCTCTTTCTCAGCGCGTCCAGCCGTTCCGGCGCAATCCCGGCCCCGTCGTCTGTAATCTCCACGGTCAGGAAAGAATCGTCTGCCCAGCTTTGAATCAGGATCGTCCCGAGCTCCTGCCGTTCCCCAAAGCCATGAAGGATCGCATTTTCCACCATTGGCTGAAGGCTCATTCGCGGAAGCAGATAGTCACGGGTATAGGCAGGAATACTGAGTTCATACCGCAGCCGGTCGCCGAAGCGAATTGTCTGAATTGTCAGGTAGTTGGTGACATGTGCGATCTCATCGCGCAGAGGCGCGAGCGGCTGGCTGCTGTTGATGCAATAACGGAGCGTATTCCCCAGGGAATTCGAGACTGTAATGATTTCCGATACCTTATCCAGCATAGCGAGGCTTGAAATGGATTGAAGCACGTTATACAGAAAATGCGGGTTCATCTGCGCCTGCAGCACGCGGATCTCGGAACGCTTCTGGAGCAGCTCCATTTCATATTCGTTTTGAATGGATGTGCTCAAATTGTCCATCAGCGTATTGAAGCTGATGCTCAGGCGTGCGATCTCATCGTTTCCGACGACCGCAACGCGGTGCTCCAGCTTTCGCAGGTTCATATGCTCCATTGTATCCGCAAGCGTTTCGATCGGGCGGCTTATCCTGGTCGCAAAAAACGCTGTAACCACAGTCATCAGGGTAAGCGCCAGAACCAGCGCGGTCAAAATGGATTTGGATACCGCCGTTGCGTCGGAGCTGTAGAGCGTTTCCGGAATCGCCGTCATGAGCACCCAGTCGGTTTTCTGCGACTGCACGGAAAGCGCCATATGTGCCTGCCCGTCAAGCCGTATTTCATGCTCAGACAGACCGTCCTTAAATACCATCATTTCCTCGGGCAGCGTCCGGGCGGTCAGCTGTCCGGAGGAATCGAAATACACCCGCCCCGCACGGTCACAAATATAAACATATGCCTGTTGATCTGACAGGATAAGCGACGCAAGCTGCTTCATTCCTGTCAGATTTACCGTGATAAACATCGTCCCGATTTGCTCAAAATGCTGCTCTGTATTGACGATTTGCCGTGCAACCGCATAAACATATTCGCCCGCACCGTTTCTGACCTTATGGAGCGGCATATGTACACAGGTCGGGAGCAGGACGCGGTCAAGCCGGTTCATCTGATCGGGTTCCAGACAGGTAAGATACGCATCCGGAAGCGCAGCGTCCACATACTCCGGAACGGAACCGGATTCTTCCCGCGTCGCATATGTAAGCCGTCCGCTGTTATCAACGAAAATAATACTGTAGAGATCCGCGCGGCTGCTCAGACTTGACAGAAAGACCCGCTTTAACAGATCTGATTCGCTTGCCGCAGCGTTCGGGCCGGTCTGCTGCCCGTAGTGCAGAAGGTATTCTCTGAATGCCTCATTCAGATAAATGGAGCGGTAAACGTCGTCCAGTCCCTCCCACGTTGCGTCCATCTGATGGATCCCCATTTCGAGCAGATTTTCATTGAGCTTTTTTGCCTGCGCCCGAATTGCGGACTGCGACCGAACCTGTGCAATGACAACCACGATGATGATGGGGATCGACAAGGTAAGCAGAACAGAGCAGATGAGTTTTTTCCTGAGCGATCGGAATCGTCGGAACATGGAGCTTCACCGCCTTTCCTAAATATTATAGCAAATCAAATGAATTTTTGATAGTTTTACACAAAGAAGTTGATATATTTCACAAGAAAGCTAAATGATTTTATTGCTGCCGTGTTTCTCGAACGATATAATTTGATTGTAGGCAGCCCCCTCAAACCTTTCTTGGCCAAGAAAGACGCCTAAAAAAAGCACATCAGGTCTGTCATTCAGTGGAGTTAAATGGAGGTTTCATGATGAAAATTGAAAAAGTGAGAAGATCAGTGATTCTGCTGCTCTGCGTCGGCGTTCTCTTTTCTCTGCTGTCTGCATGCACAAGCGTAAAGACAACAGAGCAGGCAAACTCCGACCACGCAGCTGCACAGGATACGGCAGATAAAGCATCTGCCGAAAGCGCACAAGACGAAGCGGACGTACCGGAGACAGAACCCGTTACGATTCATCTGTTCCATCAAAAGCAGGAAGCGCAGGACGCATTTACGCAGATCATCGACGCATTCCATAAGGAATATCCAACGATCAACGTCGAACAGGAAATCGTTACAAACGAGCCGGCAGCAATTCTCAAGGCGCGGCTGGCGACCAATGAAATCCCGGATATTTTCCAGGGCTCAACAAACACCATGGACATCGCGCAGGGCGGCTATATCATGGATCTCGCCGGTGAAGCGTTTTTGAACAACGTCACAGATGAGGCGCGCCTTGATTCGACCTTCTCCGATTCGGAGGGCCATACATGGGCGCTTCCGATTGACGGAAGCTGCGAGGGTATTTTCTATAATAAAGATATTTTTGCAGAATACGATATCGCCGTGCCGACGACCGTGACGGAATTCAAAGCAGCGGTTGAAACCCTGAAAGCGAACGGTGTGACACCGTTTGCGCTGGGGTTCAAGGATTCCTGGACAATCAAGCCGGTTTCTCTGATCGCAGCTGCTTCTGCGGTCTACGGGAAGGACATTCACTGGGACGACGCCAGAAGCGCCGGAACAGAGTCCTTTGCGGCCTGCAGCGGATGGAGCACAACCTTTGAGCTGATGAAGTACATTTACGAAAACGGCAACACCCAGACAGCATTTGACACGGACTACAACACAGCCTGCGCAATGATTGCAAACGGCGAGGCCGCCATGATGGTGCAGGGCCTGTGGGCGCTCGAGCCCATTAAGGAGATCAATCCGTCCATCAACCTCGGCATGATGGCGCTTCCGGTTTCTGACGATCCGTCTGAGACAAAGCTGTTCCAGTTCCCCGACTTTGGTCTGTCCATTTCCGCATCGACAAAATACCCGGAAGCATGCAAGCTGTTCCTTGAGTTCCTGACACGGCCGGAAATCGCCGAGCTGTGGTGCAGCACCTCCAAGCTGTTTTCCGCTGTGAAGGGTGTTTCCGTTGATTTTGATCCGCTGGCAAAAGACGTGGAAGCCTATATCGACGCGGGCATGGTCTGCACACAGGTCGATCGCGGCTGGCCGACTGCCTTCGGCCCGGAATATGAAAGCGCTCTGTCGAGCTACCTGCTGGATCAGGACAGTCTGGAGCATATTCTGGCCGGTCTGGACGCCTCGTGGGACAACGCGCTGGCCGCAAGTCAGGCAAACTGATACTACATGTCCCGCGCCGCAGGTCATTTGCGACGCGGGACGACCGGGGAGGCGAAGATCATACATAGAACACACTATCAAACGGAAGTATGGAGAAGAAAGCAAAACCAGACGTATCTGTTGTTTATCCTGCCCGCATTTGCTTTTTTCTTCACATTTTTTCTGCTTCCTTTTGCCCAGAGCCTTGTGCTGGCGTTTACAGACGCATACGGCTACAATAAACATTTTCACTTCATTGGTCTTGCCAACTTCAAAGAGGCGTTGTCAAACCGCGCGTTTCTTCGCGCGATTTGGGTAACAGTCCGTTATACGCTCTTTGTAACGCTTGGGGCAAACGTTTCGGCCCTTGTGCTGGCACTTCTTCTGGATTCAAATACGCACTTCAAGAAGCTGTTTCGGGCGGTTTTCTTCCTTCCCAATTTGATGAGCCTGATCATTGTCGGATTCGTCTGGGTATTTCTCTATGGAAACGTCTACCGCTCTGCCGTGCAGGCATTTGGGATCCCCGAAGCGTATCAGATCAGTTGGCTGGGCAGCATGAAGCTGGCCGTGTATTCGATCGGCCTGACTGCGATCTGGCAATGCGCGGGCTATTATATGATCATTTATATTGCCGGACTTCAGAATATTTCCAAAGACCTGCTGGAAGCCGCCGCAGTAGACGGTGCGAATAAATGGACGGTAATCACGCGGATCAAGCTCCCGCTGCTTGCGCCGGTTGTCGTCATGAATGTGATCCTTTGTCTGGCGTCGTGCTTTAAGGCATTTGACATTCCTATGGCCATGACTTCCGGCGGCCCCGCCGGCGCAACGACAACGATCGCGCTCCAGATCTACAACACAGGCTTCAGCTCCAACCGGACAGGATACGCAACCGCGCAATCCATCATCCTGTTTCTGATCATCTCCGCCATTACAGCGGCAGTTTATCTGTTCCAAGGCAGAAAGGACGCGTCAAATGCGTAAAGCAAGAGCAGGCAAGGGCGGATATGCAATCACAATTCTTGTCGGTGTGATCGCCGTTCTCTATTTCTTCCCGGTTTTAATTGCAATCGTCAACTCTTTTAAAACAAAAGGGGAAATTCTGACCTCGGCCATCTCTTTCCCCTCCAGGCCAACATTCGAGAACTATAAAACAATCATCGAAACCGCAGACTTTCCGAAAGCGCTGCTGAACTCCTGTATCCTGACAGCTGGCGTTGTGGTCTTGAATCTGATCGTCAGTTCTCTCGCAGGATACGCGCTTGCAAAATGGAAATCCCGCTGGTCTGCATGCTTCATGCTGCTGTTTCTTTCCTCTATGTTTGTACCCTTTCACACGATCATGATTTCCCTGCTGTCTACAGCGCGGGATCTGCATGTGACTGGGCATATATGGGGATTGATCCTGATTTATTGCGGGCTGCAGTGTCCGATTCCGATTTTTCTGATCAGGGGCTTTGTATCCTCCGTCCCGGGAGAACTGGAAGAGGCTGCGTTGCTTGACGGCTGCGGCGTTCTGAAGCGCTTTGTGTTGATCGTTCTGCCGCTTATCAAACCGATCCTGACCACCGTCGCGATTCTCAATGTTCTTTGGGTCTGGAACGATTTTCTTCTTCCGTATCTGATTCTTGGAAAACCGATCACCATTCCACTCAGCCAGATGTACTTCTATGGACAGTATAACCAGCAGTGGCATCTGATCATGGCAGGTTTTGTTGTGACCACAATTCCAGTCATTCTTTTTTACATTTTCATGCAAAAAAATATCGTGAACGGAATCGCTGCTGGCGCAATTAAGGGATAATCATCCACGAAAGGAGCAGCATTATGCAAAAACACAAAAAATCCATACTCGCGCTGTTTCTGATCGCCTCGCTTTGCGTGTCCGTCCTCGGTGCCGGAACAGCGTACACGCGCAGCACAGCGCTTGATGAGGAGGGGACAAATCAGGTGAGCTATTCCTCGCAGAATCTCGAAGAAAACGATACCGTTTACATGCTTATGACGGATCGCTTCTTTGACGGCAATTCCAGCAACAACGGGACATTCAATGAGGAGTACCGTCCGGGAGATCTTCATTATTATCAGGGCGGCGACTGGGCCGGTCTGACGCAAAAGCTTCAATATATCAAGGACATGGGCTTTACCGCTATCTGGATCTCTGCACCGCAGGAAAACGAAACATACAGCCGTTCCGGCGACGAGGCAGGATATCACGGTTACTACACAAAGGATTTCAACAGCCCCAATTCTCACTTCGGTACCGAAGCAGAATTACGCGCGCTTATGGCCGCTGCGGATGCGCTGCAGCTGAAAGTCATCATTGATGCGCAGCTCAACCATACGGCCGATTATCTGGAATACCCGGCGACGACCTATGAACCTGCCGATTATAAGCCCGCTCCGCCGTTTGACAATCCGGCCTGGTATCATAACACGCCAAACATCAGCGACTTTACAAATCCGGAGGAAGCACAGAATTACAGCCTTGGCGGATTGGACGATCTGGCGCAGGAAAATCCGGAATGCTGGGCCGCACTGATGTCCGCATACTGGAACCAGGCGAATAACAGCGGCTGGTTCAGCTATGGCTTTTCCGGCTCCCGCGTGGATGCTGTAATTGAAATTCCTCCGCAGTATCTGACGCTCTACGAAGCCCATACCGGAAAGCACAGCTTTGGCGAAGCCTTTACCGGTTCGGTGGATGAAAACGCCTCGATCATGAATTACATGTGGGGCATGCTGGATTATCCGCTGTACTTCCAGTTGAACAACGTTTTCTGCAAAGGAGAAGAATGGGGCGGCGTCAAATGGGTCTTTGATCAGGATGGCAAATACAAAGACGCCTCGCACCTGTTTACCTTCCTGGATAACCATGACCGTTCCCGGTTCCTTGCAAATGCGAGCGACAACTGGGCAAAGCTGCGCATGGCGCTGGCCTTCCAGTATGCGGCGCGCGGGATCCCCGTTATCTATTATGGAACAGAGCAGAACATGGCCGGAAATTTTCAATACTCAGAGGAAACGCTGAACTACTACAACCGCGAGATGATGACCGGCTTCAGTGAGGATACGACGACCTTCCATTTTATCCAGCGTCTGAATGAGCTCAGAAAAACATACGGCGATGTGCTCATCAACGGCGTACAGAACGAGCTGTATTACAGCTACGGCGATCCGGTCTATGCATTCAGCCGGAGAAACGAGGGAAACGGCAGGGAAATTCTCTGTGTTTTCAATAACTCTGCCAGCGCACAGACAAAGACGATCACCCTGAACGCAGGAAAAACGAGCTACACGATCGGCACGCAGTTAACCGACCTGCTGAATACGGATTATGTTGTAAACGTAACGGAAGGGGCCGAGGCGAACTCCAGAGTGGTAACTGTCACGATCCCGGCAAACTCCGCAGTCCTGCTTACAAGCGGATATCCGGAGGAGTACAAACAGCCCGATTATCAGAAAACGACCGTGATCGTACACTGTGATGCGGGCTATGGCAACACCCTGTATATCCGTGGGGACACGCTGCCGTTGGATTGGTCTTCCGGCCGAAAGCTCCAGAATGTCGATGCGAACACGTGGGTCTTTGAAATGGAGCGCCCCGTCAGCGGCAGCGTGGAATTCAAGATCCTGCTGAACGATGAAACATGGGAAAGTGGGAACAACCACATCGTGCAGGTAGGAAATACGATTGAGGTAACGCCGGACTTCAGTTAACAAAAGAGTGAGGAGGATTCATATGAAACGTACAATATCCATTCTTTTAATCCTTGTGCTTTTCGTCTCGCTTCTTCTCCAGGTTCCCACCATTGCAAAGGAATATCCGCAAACGAGATACGAGGCGGAGGCAGCTGTGCTGTCCGGTGTGCAGACGAACACCGATCATGCAGGATACACCGGAACCGGATTTGTTGACCACTTTGACGCCAAGGGCGATTTTGTCGAGTTCTCTGTCGATCTTGCAGAAGCGGGAGATTATTCCTTCCTGATCCGGTATGCAAACGCCGGCGGGTACTACGCTTCAGCAAAGGTGTTCTTTGACGGTGTCTTCGAGGCCACCGCTGTATTTCCGTCGCTGGCATCGTGGGACGAGTGGTCGACGAGCGAGGTCGGAAAATACCTGACTGCGGGGACGCATACAGTCCGGATCGCGTATAATAACCATGCCATCAACATCGACAGTCTGACCGTCGAGGAAAAGCATGAGAGCACCCGGAGCCTGTATCTTTCCAACGCGAAGGATATGATGGCGATCTGGCAGAGCACGCAGCTCTGCTCTGAAGACGCGGCAGACAACCCGGCGGGCATCCGCGAGCTGCATGTAAGCAGCAGCTGGGGAGAAAACCAGATTCGGGATTACTCCGGGTTCTTCCGCGATGAAACAGGTGCGAAGGATTATTCCTCCGGCGAGTTGTTCGATGTTGAAGGGTATTTTGATGAAACCGGCATTTTGCGGACAAATTATCTGGAATACGACGGCGTTCCAACGGCTGGTATTGAGATTTCCAGAAATTATTGCGCACTGCCAAACATGCCTGTCCTGCTTACGCAGTACAGCATCAAAAACACATCTGCCGGCAGCAAGCGCATTTCCGTTCTGGATATGCTGAATCCTGCCAACACAGGGACTTCCGCAATCAGCGCGTCATACAGCGATACACAAAACGCTATTATTTTTGACAGATCCTCCGCAGGTATGCCGTATCTGGCGCTCGGCACATGGGGCAGCTGCGCCGGGTTCCAGGTTGCGAACGACGCCGACAGCAATACTGCCTCGAGCTCCTGCAGTCCGTGGTACACCTTCCACAGCAGCGGCTCAGTTGCAAATAACCGCTCCGCATCTGCAAATGCTGTTTCCGGTGCATTCCTGAAAACCGCAGAGTTGTCCGCCGGCGCATCCTGTACCCTCTATGGCTATGTTGCATACGGCGCGACGCTGGCCGACCTCAACCAGACGGTTTCCTCCCTGAATGCGCGCGACGGCAGCGATTGGCTCACATATACACAAACGTATTACGGAGCATGGCTGGAAGACGGGAAAGCAGTCCCCAGCTTCTCAAACCCGGAGCTCGCGAAGATGTACAAGCGCAATCTTATCATGATAAAAAACACGCTCCGTCCGGGTTCGACAACCGGAGACGGCGCGCATGTAGCAACCACCAACCCTTATGATTACGGTTATAAGGTCTGGACCCGCGATGCTTCCGTCACGGCAATTGCCTTGGACGCAGCCGGGTTTACCACGGAAGGGGCGCAATACTGGCGCTGGCTTGCCGCCCGGCAGCTTACCTCCGGCGAAACCGCCGGTTCCTTCAATACCTGTATTGACGTCTGGAGCAACCAGCGTGCGGAATTCATCGAGCCTGAACACGATACGATCGGCTGGTTCCTGTACGGCGTGTACCGGCACTGTCTGGAGACAAGCAGCACACAGCTGCGCGACGAACTCTGGCCGCAGCTGACTGCGGCGGCGAACTATGTGATGAACAATATTGACAGCAATGGGTTCGGGCCGCAGGATTTCAGTATTTTTGAGGACATGGATAATTACGGCGTCTATACGTACACGCAGGCACTTTACGCCGCCGGGCTTGAAGCAATGGGTAAAATGGCTGCGCAGAAGGGTCTGCAAGGACTCGCTGACAGCTATAACGGCGCAGCAAGCACCATCAAATCCGCAATCAACCGAGACGACACGCTTGCAAATGGCCTCTGGTATCCAAAGGGAAAGTACTTTATCAAGGATATCCGTTGGGACAACAGTGTGTCGAGAATCAAGGATGGCGCCGGACTTATTCTGTTCACTACAGGCATCATTGACATCAATTCCTCCAGAGCCCGTGACACGATCAGCGCCTTTGAAGCGGATCTTCTGGATGATGAATACGGCATGGCCCGGTATGCAATGGACACCTACTACAGCAAGGACAGTATTTACAGTCCGTCCGGTGACGAAGCTGTCGAAGTTTCCCCGAGCTGGCCTCAGATCTCGAACTGGAATGCGATTTGCAGCGCCTACACAGGCGACAGTCAGAAAGCAGAGAATATCTTCGACTGGAATCTGCACAGAACCTGCGCCGGATATATGTTCACCGGGGAATGCGTCAGCGATGTTACCGAGAAGCCCTGTGTTTCGACCGCCACGGAGCCGACGACTGCGGCATCCTTCATTCTGGCGGCGCTTGTCTGGAACGGCGATCTGGATATGCGGATCATTCCGGATCGCTCCAACGCGGGCTGCTATAAGGAACTTGCAGTTCATGACGGCTGCGAGGGAGACTGGACGCAGTACGAATTTGTGCCGTACTATCTGGACGCCTGCGCAGACGCTGTGTCAAGCGATCTATCGATTCAGAAGGTGTACATCACAAACGATATGAGCAATCTTTATATCCGTGTTGATAATGAATCCGGCAGTCTGCCTGCGTACTGTGCGGAAACGGTTTTCCAGGTCGGGGCTCATATCCGAAGCAGTACCGAAAGCGCGGCAGGCACTACGTCGACCCTGAACGGAACGTCTTTGCCGCACAGCTTTTCAAAGGCATTCGTCAGAAGCAGCGATTCAACAACAGTTGATCGCTATGAGATAAGCGGTTCCGCGTGGGCCTTTTCCAATACGGAAAGCGGCGCAAGAGTCGAGTGGTCGCCTGCAGCGGGTCGGATTCAGATGGTCATTCCGCTGGAAAGCATCGGCGCAGCAGTATCCGAAACGGAAACATGGCTTGACTGTGCAGTTTCCATTGGAAGCGGCGGCACAGACAGCGACGTCTTTGAGATCCATTACCGTCTTACCGGCAGCAGCCAGCAATGGCTGTACGGCGACTTTGAATAACATCAAATCAGCCCCCGCCGCATGCTTCAACGTGCGGTAAAGAGCCTTCGCTCCATCCCATCAGGTAACCGCTGAATCAATCACCTGCGGTTATCAGCGGTTACTCAGCTGGCGTTGAACTTCCAGGTTCAGCGCCAGCTTGACTTCTGCGAAAGCGGCTGCGTTCCTGGGCACGGCAGCCGCGACACCGGGAACGATTCTTGAAAAGGGTGAAAAAACGGAAAATGTTTCTCCCCGCTATTGACAGATTCCCCTTCCATGCGTATACTCCGACCGGGAGATCGGGCAGATTCTGACGGGCTTCAGCATCAGCATCTGCAAATCCATCAAGGAGATTCCCGGCTTTGCGGCCGGCACCTTTGACCGTGATGCCGAATTCCGAGCGCTGATTTCCAAATAAACCGAGGTGATTTCAGATGGCGGACAACGCAGACACCAAAATTGGCTGGCTTTGCTGCCCAAAATGCGGCGGCAAAACAAGGACGCAGATACGGCCGCACACGGTATTAGAGGAGTTCCCTCTATTCTGTCCGAAGTGCAAATATACCTGCGTGATCCGTTTCAAGGACGGAAAAATTGAAGAACTCAAAATGCCAGACGCTTAGACGCAGTGCGATCCGAGATCATCGGTTTGTGCTGCGTTTTTTAGGTTGCGGAAAAAATGACTGAGGTCAATTAGAGATGAAAATCCTTGTTTTTAACGGAAGTCCAAAGAAAGAGAAAAGCGATACCATGCACATTACCCGTGCATTTCTGGACGGCATGAGAGAAGCTGCCGCGCAGGAAATCCGTACGATTGATGTGACTGACAAGCATATCGAGTTTTGCCGCGGCTGCTTTGTCTGCAAATACAACGGCGGACATTGCGCCATCGACGATGATATGCGTGAGATTCTGGAGCAGATGCTGGGCAGCGACTTGCTGTTGTTCAGCTATCCGCTCTACTGCTACGGAATGCCCGCAGGGCTTAAAAATCTCATTGACCGAACCCTCCCCCTGTCCTCTATGGCAATGAAAGAGGTGAACGGGCGCTATATCCATGTCGATCAGCGGGATTACTCTCACTTGCGGTATCTGATGATCTGCGGCTGCGGGTTTCCGAACAGCAGGCGCAACTTTGAACCGGCAGTACGGCAGTTTGAGCTGCTGTTCCCCAACAATCACACAATTCTGACCGTACCGGAAAGCCCTATGTTCAACGCACCGGAGGCCGCCGTTGTGACGGTTCCCCGGCTGGAGCTGGTTCGCAGGGCCGGGCGGCAGTACGCGCAAACCGGCCAGATCGACACAGCACTTCTGGCGGAGATCGGTTCTCCCATGATCCCGGAAGAACTCTACGCCAAAATCGTCAACGGAACCGCAGAATGAAAACGCACATTGCAAACATAATTACAGGGATCCGCATTTTAGGGAGTATTCTTCTGGCGTTCGTCCCCGTGTTCTCGGCTGTGTTCTATACGGTGTATCTGACGTGCAGACTGAGCGATATGGCAGACGGCAAGATCGCAAGAAAAACCAACAATGTCAGCTCCTTCGGAGCCAGATTCAATACAGCCGCCGATTTTCTATTTGCAGCGGTATCGCTTGTAAAGCTGCTGCCGTATATCCCGGTTCCGAGATGGCTGTGGAAATGTGTTCCGCTTGAAATTTTTTGTGATTTGGGTATAATAAAAATAGGAACGCTGATAAAGGAGCGACATGAAATGCCTGAGATTTGTAGGTTTTATGGGATCGTCATTAAAATGTTTTTCAAGCCGAAAGAACACGAACCTAGTCATTTGCATGCTCTATATGGGGAACATATTGGTATTTTTGATTTGAAAACGATGAAGATGACAGAGGGAGATCTCCCAACGAGAGCGCAGCAGCTTGTGCAGGAATGGATGAGTGCGCATCAGGATAGGCTACTTGAAATGTGGGATACGCAGAAGTTGGAGAAATTGCCGCCGCTGTAATGGAGGTGTTGTTATGCTGCCAAGAATCAAAGAAGTAAGACCCATGCCGGATTATTGCCTACGCATTGTGTTTGATGATGGTCGCAAGGTTTTGTATGATGTAAAAGATGATATGGAGCAGATCGAGAGCTATCGCGATTTGGCGACGATTCACGGTCTGTTCAATCAGGTACAGCTTGATCCGAGCCGTACCTGCGTGTATTGGAATGATGAGATCGACCTGCCAAGCGATACACTGTACGAATACGGAAAGTTGATTGCATCCTGATCATTACAACCATGTAATAAAATCTCTCTGATGTCGCCCTCCATCCCATTGCGGATGGAGGGTTTCTCATCCAAGACCCATCAATTCCCGGATGATCCGGTCGGACATTTTAATGGAGCCAACGAGCACCAGCATATTGAACACCAGTTCGCCAATGTAGTTCCAGACGACCGTTGCCGGGGCGAGTCCTTCCGTTACGACGGGTGGACTGGACGCGAATTGTGAGAAAATAATACAGGCCAGTAAAATGACACAGCCCTCCAAGCAGATGGCGGCGTAGCTCTTGATGAACGCCATGCCAATGCTGCTGGAGGGCTGTCCTGCGAAGCTCGACAGCGGGATCGGCGCAATCGCCGTCGCCATATAGAGCTTAAAAAAGCGGCCGTAGACGGTCAGAATCATGACGAGTGACAGCACCCAGATGAACAGTGAGCCGAGCAGCGTCACAGCCCAGAGCGGAATGCTCTCCAGCAGGCCGACATCTTCAATCGTCGACGCGATCTCGGCGGGCAGCGTGGATGCTTCCATTGCCGAAAGACCGGACGCGCCCATGATCGTCTGGATCGTGCCCTGCGCAATCGAGAACAGCGCCGTCATCAGCTCCATGCCGTAGGTGACCGCCGCCTGTGCCAGTACAAAACGGATGAAGCATTTGAATGCCACCTCCGGGCGTTTTAGCTCCGTAAAGCTGCCGCAGGTTTTCATGACGCCAATCACAAAGAACAGAACCAGAAGCGCATACGCGATTGCCTTCAGCGCGTCGTTGATCCCGACAATCACATTCCAGATCCCGCCGCCCTTGAAGTTCTCCGGACTGGTGGTCAACAGCGTCCAAATTTCCGACAGCTTGCTGTTCCACGTTTCCAGCGAGGAATTGAGATTATCTATGATCCAGTTTCCACTTGAGATGGTATCACCTCCAGTTGTATCGGGGAGAGCGGCTTCGCCCTCCCCATATTCTTATCAGCCGGTGATCAGCGTCAGGATCTCCTTGGTGAATGTAATGACGATGCCGCCAGCAACAGTCAGAATGCCGTTCGCGCGCTGCGACGGATCGTGCGACTTGAGAGACAAACCGACCTGCAAAATGCCGAAGCCGAGCAGAATCAGGCCGACCGCACGAATGAGCGAGAAAATAAAGTCACTCAGATTGTTGACAACCGCCAGCGGATCACCGTCCGCCGCGAACGCCGGGACAACAAAAAACGCCAGCATGAAAAACACGCTGGCGCAGATCGAGTAGAGCCGTTTTGCTTTGGATTCAAAAGGTTTCTTCAATGAAATTCCCCCTTCAATGGATTCGAATTTTCTGTGCCGCCCACACGAAGCAGCGGGCGGCCGGTGTAAATGGGCGGGTTGGTTCCATGATGGATATAGGGCGCTGCGCCGCGGATGAACAGCAGCGCATAGCGGTTGTCCAGCTTCCGCACCTCGTCAGGGGTCAGCAGCTCCTTGCCACAATGTCAAGTGATGAATTCAAAACAGATACCCCAGGTCATAAAGCGTGGAGAGGATGACACCAAACGTCCGGCCTCGGTCATGCGAAAGGAGCCCAGGCACGTTTTCAAAGAAAAGATACGGCGGTCGTTTTTCTTTAACCACTCTGGCCAGTTCAAAGAAGAGAGTACCTCTTGCATCTTCAAATCCTTTCCTCCTGCCAGCTGTAGAAAACGCCTGGTTATCCTGAATTCGGGATAATCAAAACATATCTCTATCTGGAGCAGCTGCGCTTCGGCGACGAGCTTCATGTTGAACTGGACATTGCCGAGACAGACTTTTACTTACCCGCGCTGACGTTCAGCCGCTTGTCGAAAACGCCGTGAAATGGGGCGTCGGACGCAAAGAGGATGGCGGCACGGTGACGCTTATGACCAGAAAAACGCCGCTTGGCGCGGAAATCACCGTGTCGGACGACGGCGTGGGCTTTGACCCGGAGCAGCCGCCGCAGGACGGAAAGGAACACGTGGGACTGCAGCTCGTCCGCGGCCGCTTACAGATGGTCTGCGGTGCAAAGCTGACGACGCAGAGCAAAATCGGGCAAGGCACGCTCATGCGGGTGCTGATTCCGTACAGCTGTGATGAAACCGCAGGCTCTTTCACGCAAACGAAGGCACCGTCTCACTGAATGCACAGATCTGACCCTTTACAAATTGGCCCGGCAAAAAAACAACGGACGCTGCACAAAAAGTATACGCTCTGTATATATACAAAAGATATGTATGGACCGGCCCGCACGAGAGGCTGCCGCTTTTGCGAAAAATTACACGGTTTGCGCGGAATTGTGCAAACCGCCGCTTTTCTGGACGCTTGTACCAACAGAGTTGTGCGGTTTTTTATTCAGTTTCTCTTGACAATATGCATTCTACGTGTATAATTATGAGCATACAAAATAACACGCACGACGCACACGCGTCACAGGAGGAACTGAACATGAAAAAGTATCTTGCACTGCTGCTTGCAGCCATTATGGCGCTGAGCCTTGCGGCCTGCGCTTCCACCGCAAAGACTGAGGACGCCGCTTCCACTTCCGGCAAGCTGACCATGGCGACTGAGGCCACCTTCCAGCCGTATGAATACTATGACGGCGACGCCATCGTCGGCATCGACGTGGAGGTCGCACAGGCCATCGCAGACAAGCTCGGCATGGAGCTGGAAGTCACCGACATCGCATTCGACTCCATCATCCCCGGCGTGCAGACCGGCAAGTATGACATGGGCATGGCCGGTATGACCGTGACTGACGAGCGCAAGGAGCAGGTCAACTTCTCCGATTCCTACGCCACGGGCGTGCAGGTCGTCATCGTCAAGGACGACAGCCCCATCACCTCGGTCGACGATCTGTTCGCGGACGGCGCCAGCACCGTCGTCGGCACGCAGGCGGGCACCACGGGCTTTATCTATGCCACGTCCGACATTGAAGATGCCGGTCTCGGCACTGTCAAGTCCTTCGGCAAGACGACCGACGCCGTCGAAGCCCTGAAGAACGGTCAGGTCGACTGCGTCATCCTCGACAACGAGCCTGCAAAGGCGCTGGTCGCGGCCAACGAGGGTCTGCACATCCTCGACACCGAATATGCCGTTGAGGATTATGCCATTGCTATCGCCAAGGAAAACACCGACCTGCTGGAGAAGGTCAACAAGGCACTGGCCGAGCTGACCGCCGACGGCACGCTCCAGTCCATCGTCGACAAGTACATCAAGTAATCCAATTGAATCTGTATCTTCGCAACGGGACGGAGCGATGCTCCGCCCCGCTGCTTCGCACTATACGACTTTATAGAAAAGAGGGAGCGCTTCGCCCATGACAGAATGGTTTCGGGAATGGATCGCAAAGGTCGCAAAGGACTTTGTCACCTGCTTCATCACCAAGGATCGCTGGAAATATATCGTAAAGGGTCTGGGCAATACGCTCCAGATCGCGCTGGCCGCCGTGCTGCTCGGTATCCTGATCGGCACAATCGTCGCCATTATCCGCTCGACGCACGACAAGACGCATGAAACCATGCGTCCCGGCCCCGGCCGGACGCTTCTGAACATCGCAGACTGGCTCTGCAAAGTCTATCTGACCGTCATCCGCGGTACACCTGCAATGATCCAGATTCTCATCATGTTCTTCGTCGTCTTCTCCACCGCGCGCAACGGTACACCCGTCGCCATGCTGACATTCGGCATCAACTCCGGCGCTTACGTCGCTGAGATCATCCGCGGCGGCATCATGGCCGTCGACGAGGGGCAGAACGAGGCGGGCCGGTCGCTCGGCCTTAACTTTGCGCAGACCATGCTCTATATCATCATTCCGCAGGCGCTCAAAAACGTGCTGCCCGCGCTGGCAAACGAGTTTATCGTGCTGCTGAAGGAAACGTCCGTCGCCTGCTATGTGGCCGTCAACGATCTGACCAAGGGCGGCGAGATCATCCGCTCGCAGACGTACATTCAGGCCATGCCTCTGCTGATCGTCGCAGCCTTGTATCTCATCATGGTCGTATTCTTCTCGCATCTGGTAAGCAAGCTGGAAAGGAGGCTGCGCAGCAGTGACCACTGACGTTCTGATCCAGGTTCAGGATCTGAAAAAGCATTTTACCGGCACGTCCGCCATCAAGGCGCTCGACGGCGTTTCGGTCGATATCAAAAAGGGTGAAGTCGTGGTCGTCATCGGCCCGTCCGGCTCCGGCAAGTCCACGTTCCTGCGCTGCCTCAACCTGCTGGAGGTTCCGACAGGCGGACAGATTCTCTTTAACGGCGTCGATATCACCGATAAGAGCTGCAATATTAACCTCCACCGCCAGAAGATGGGCATGGTGTTCCAGCATTTCAATCTCTTCCCGCATATGACCATCCTGCGCAACATGACCCTTGCGCCCGTAAAGCTCCTGCATAAATCGCAGGAGGAGGCGGACGCGCAGGCGCTGAAGCTGCTGCAGCGCGTCGGTCTCGGCGACCGCGGGAACGCGTACCCCGCGCAGCTGTCCGGTGGACAGAAACAGCGCGTGGCCATTGTCCGCGCGCTCATGATGGAGCCGGAGGTCATGCTCTTCGACGAGCCGACGAGCGCGCTCGACCCGGAGATGGTCGGCGAGGTTCTGGAGGTCATGAAGGAGCTGGCGCACGACGGCATGACGATGGTCGTCGTCACGCACGAGATGGGCTTCGCCCGCGAGGTCGGCAGCCGCGTGCTGTTCATGGCCGACGGTAAACTCGTCGAGCAGGGAACCCCTGAGCAGATCTTTGAGCACCCCCAGAATCCCCGTCTGCAGGATTTCTTGGGGAAGGTCCTGTAAAAAGCCCGGCCCGCTGCAAAAAAGCAGCGGGCCGGTTTTGTATGAAGCACGGGCGCGGGAGCGCCCCAAGGCATCCCCGGAGGAGGGCTTCGATGTGCGCACGCGTTCATGCCTCCGATCGTCGCGGATGAACATGAGGATGAAGCTGATGAGCAGCAATCCGCAGCAGACCCAGATGGCGCGGATGTCGGTGAACTCCGTCACGAGACTGTAGGTATAGGCGTCCTGAAAGCCGCCGGAGAGCGTGACGAAGACCGCTGCGCGGAAGGTATCGGACATCTGCCCGTGAAAATGATGACTGTGCTGCATACCGCACCTCGTTTGAGTTAGACTTGCGCCGCAAGTCCGGCGCAAACGACCCATATTACATGCGATAACCGAAAAAACGTAAACCCTTTCTGCAAAAACCGCTTGACTCGCACTCGCCGAAAAGAACGTGTTTGAGGGCGACGTGACAGGATAAGGATGGATCTGAAAAATTCGTGACCGAAATTACCATCCCGGTGCGCCCTGCCGGATAGACGGAAAATTTTTGCCGGGGGTGTTGTTTTATGCCGGGTTTCGTTGTATACTGGGAGTCAGAATAACAGCGGAAAAACCGCATAATGGAGGTAAGATACCATGTTTACAAAGCTGATCGACGCGCTGAAGGCTACCCGCCGCACCATCGTCTTTACCGAAGGCCCCGACGCCCGTATTCTCGAAGCGGCTGACCGCCTCATCAAGGACGATCTGATGAACGTCATCCTCATCGGCAATGTCGACGAGGTCAAGGCCGCAGCCGAAAAGGGCGGCTTCGACATTGCCAAGGCCGAGATCATCGATCCGGCCACCTATGCCGGCATGGACGAGATGGTCGCAAAGATGGTCGAGCTGCGCAAGGGCAAGATGTCCGAGGAAGACTGCCGCAAGGCACTCGCCAAGGGCAACTATTTCGGCACCATGCTCGTCAAGATGGGCAAGGCCGACGCACTGCTCGGCGGCGCGACCTATTCCACTGCCGACACTGTCCGTCCGGCGCTGCAGCTCGTCAAGACGAAGAAGGGCGCGCATCTGGTGTCCTCCTCCTTCATCCTCTTCCGCAAGGACAAGGACGGCAATGACGAGAAGTACTGCATGGGCGACTGCGCCATCAACATCGACTATCAGGATACCGTCGACAAGGCGACCGGCGAGGTGACCTTCACGGCAGCGCAGAAGCTGGCTGAGGTCGCGGTCGAGTCTGCCCGCACGGCAGAGTTCTTCGGCATCGACCCGAAGGTCGCGCTCCTGTCCTTCTCCACGAAGGGCTCCGGCAAGGGCGGCACGGTCCAGCTCAGCCACGACGCCACCATCGAGGCGCAGAAGCTTGCACCCGAGCTGGCCATCGACGGCGAAATGCAGTTTGACGCGGCCGTCTCCCCGGTCGTCGGCCAGCTGAAATTCCCCGGCAGCAAGGTCGCGGGCTATGCCAACACGTTCATCTTCCCGTGCATCGAAGCCGGCAACATCGGCTACAAGATCGCCCAGCGCCTCGGCGGCTTTGAGGCCTACGGCCCCATCCTGCAGGGTCTGAACGCCCCCATCAACGACCTCTCCCGCGGCTGCAACGCCGACGAGGTCTACAAGATGGCCATCATCACCGCTGGTATGGCGTAAGCTGTAATTTTATAGAATTTGCGTAAATTCGAACACAATCTGTAGGGGCGGACGACACTGCCCGCCCGCAGAACGCAGTGTTTTTTCGAAAATCTGCGGCGAATTTGCCGCATTTTTGAGGCCGACAGAGTCGTCGGCCCCTACGCACTCCGTCAAAGCCAAAACGCGAGCTTCGCTTGCGTTTTGGAGCGGAAGAAGGAAGCCGACAGGATAAGCAGCCTTGCTTTGCAAGGATGCGTTCCGAAAGGCTTTCTTCTGACGAAGGTCACTCACGCGACCTGTACAAAAACTTCGTGGGGATACTGCCGCAAGGCAGCATCCCCACATCTTTGCCTTGGAGTATTATTTCTTATGAAACTGACTGATTATCTGGGCGATAAGCCCTTCTGGCGCGTGACCGTGAAGCTGGCGGTTCCAGTCGCGCTGCAAAACGTATTGACAAGCTCGTTCCAGCTGGTCGACACGCTGATGGTGTCGCAGCTGGGCGACGTGACGCTCTCCGCCGTCGGCATGGCGGCCCAGTGGGGCTGGCTTTGCGGGCTTCTGGGCTTTGGCTTGTGCTCGGGCATGAGCGTGTTTATCTCGCAATATTGGGGCGTCAAGGATCTCAAGGGCATCCGGCGCGTGATGGGCATCGGCCTGATGCTGGCGATGTTCGTTTCGTTCGGCTTTCTGGCCGTCGCGCTGGCGGCGCCCACATGGGTGCTGGGCCTGTTCAATCAAGACCCCGCCGTCGTGGAAACCGGCTGCCGGTATCTGCGCATCGTCTGCTTCTCCTATCCTGCCGTCGCGCTGACGTATCTGCTGTCCAACGTCCTGCGCGGTACAGAGCGCGTCCGCCTGCCGCTCTATGTCTCTATCGTCACGACCATCGCCAACGCCTTTGCGGACTACGGCCTGATCTTCGGCGCGTTCGGCCTGCCGCGGCTCGGCGTAGAGGGCGCGGCCATCGCAACGTGCATTTCGTCCTGGCTGGGGCCGGTGCTGATTCTGATCTTCTCTGCGTTTGAGAAAAACCTGCTGGTCGGCCCGGTGCGGGAGCTGCTTGACTTCAACCTGAAGCAGCTCGGCGAGTTCTGTGCCCGCGCACTGCCCGTCATGTCGAACGAAGGCCTGTGGGCGCTCGGTATGCTCATGCTCAACCGCATTTATGCCAACATGGGCTATGAATATTACGCCGGCATGACCATCTTCAAGACGTTTTCCGAGCTTGCCTTCGCCTTCTTCGTCGGCCTCGGCAACGCCTGCGTCATCATGGTCGGCAAATCCATCGGCAGCGGCAAAATTCAGCGCGGCGTGTCCGACGCCCGGCGCTTTTCCGTGCTGGTGCCGCTGATGGGCCTCGTTGTGGGCCT
>ENA-UONX01000197-UONX01000197.1-human-gut-metagenome-genome-assembly--contig:-P74old-NODE-197-length-93542-cov-22.313616_pt1 | contig 93542 bp, 78 predicted proteins | sample MGYA00242466_ERZ724013 | MGnify/ENA metagenome assembly ERZ724013 | reverse complement strand
GCGGGGCTTGCGCTGTTTGCGGGGCTTGCGCTGTTTGCGGGGCTTGCGCTGTTTGCGGGGCTTGCGCTGTTTGTAGGGCTTGCGCTGTTTGCGGTGCGGGCATGGGCTGGGGCGGCGGGGGGATCAGCGGCCGGACATGGCCCGCAGCTCCTGCACCCTTTGCCGGATGGCCGCCAGCGCCTGCTGGGGGTCGGCGGCATTGGCGGTGGCCTCCTCCATGGGGCAGAGGCCCGTGCCGGTTCGATTCAGGATGGACTCCGCCACCTCATCGCAGGTATAGGGAACACCGTATTGGGTGAGGATGGCCGTGGCCCGGCGGCTCATCACCGGGGCATAGACCATCGCCGGGTGCAGCAGGGTATAAAGCCATGCGGCTCCGGCACCCACCACCCGATCGGCCACGCTCCAGCCGGAAAGGCCCTCCTCCAGCCAGCTAAGAAGGGGCGCTACCCCCCGAAGCTGGGTGGTGCGGATCTCCTCGTCCCGGCACAGGGCGCAGGTGCAGTCAATGGTTGTCAGGGCCTCCTTGGCCCGTTCCAGATCAGTCATGGTGCAGAACCTCCATTGCTATAATTCGTGAAATCAGATGCGGAGACGGAAGGTGCGGGGAGCCAGCCGGTAAACCGGCAGCAGGAACACGGCGTAGTATTTGTCCCGGTCGGAGGAGATCACGTCGTTGTTGGAGAGCCCCCCGATGAGGGTCAGGAAAACCAGAAGGTGGAAGAAGCTGCCCGCAGGGAGGGTCAGGTGCAGCTTGTGACCGGCCAGCGTCAGGGGCAGCAGGAACATCAGACCGAAGTACAGCTTCAGATCGTTTACCAGAAGCCTCATGGTTCCCTCTCATGTGAGAGTGGATAGCATATATGGATGCTATCACACGCATGAGGCACCTGTCAAGGAAAGGCCTTGCCGGGGGCGGTGAGGTTTGCTATAATAAGACGAAAAGCAGCAGGGAGGGGGGAGAGAGGATGCGGACCTTGGCCACCATAGCGCTGTCCTTTGCGGCGGGCGTTTTTGCCGCCGTGCTGCTGGGCGTGGGCGTCTGGCAGCTGTGGGCGGCAGGGGCCTGCCTGCTGGCGGGACTGGTGCTGCTGGGGCTGAAGCGGACGATGCCCGCCCGGCTGCGGCTGCGGGGGATGCTGATCCTCTTTGCCCTGTGCGGGGCGCTGGTGTACACGGCGCTGTTTCAGGCACTGGTACAGGCTCCGGTGACAGCCCGCTGCGGGCAGACGGGGGAGTTCTCCGGCACGGTGCTCTCCCGCCCGGTGGAGACGGAGTGGGGCGTCCGTGTCACCATCCGCCTTTCCGGCTCGGCGGCCAAGGCGGAGGTCTACGCCGATGCGGAATATGCCGGTTTAGAGCCGGGGCAGCAGCTCTCCGGCACGGCCCAATGGCAGGACGCTGCCCGCATCCGGGAAAACGATGTGACGGCCTTCACCTCACGGGGCGTGTTCGCTCTGTTATATGCCCGTGGACCGCTGACGGCGGAGGAGGGCAGCGCCGGAAGCATCCGGTGGCTGCCCCAGCGGGCGGTGTACGCCCTGCGGGAGAAGATCGCCGCCATATGGCCCGACGGCGACACGGCGGCCTTCGTTACGGCGGAGCTGACCGGCGACCGCAGCGGTATGGCGGAGGAGGACGCTGCCGTCATGACGCAGGCGGGGGTGGCCCATCTGTTCGCCGTATCGGGGCTGCACTGTGCCTTTCTGGTGTCCCTGCTGGGGCTGCTGCTCCCCGTCCGGCGGCGGGCGCTGGGGGCGGGGCTCTCTATGGCGGTGCTGCTGTTTTATATGGTGATGGTGGGTCTGACACCCTCGGTGGTCCGGGCCTGCATCATGCAGATATTCCTGCTGGCGGCTCCGCTGCTGCGCCGGGAGAGCGATGGGCTTACCAGCCTGTCGGCGGCGCTGCTGGTGATCCTGCTGGCCAATCCCTTCGCTGCAGCGGGGGTGAGCCTGCAGCTGAGCTTCGCTGCCACGCTGGGACTGGTGTGCTTCTCCCAAAGGCTGAGCGGCTTTTTCAAGGGGCTGTACCGGGGGAAGAAGCGGCCGGTGCGGGCGGTGGTGTCCTTCGTGGCCGCCAATCTCTCCGCTTCGCTGGCGGCCATGGTGTTCACCATCCCGCTGACGGCCTGTTACTTCAACACATTTTCCCTCATAGCGCCGCTGAGCAATCTGCTCATCCTTCCGGCGGCGGGATGGAGCTTCATGCTGGCGTTCGTGGCGACGCTGGCGGGCTTTCTCTGGCTTCCGGCGGCACGGGTGCTGGGTTGGGGCGTGTGGGCGCTGGTGCGGTATGTCCTGTGGATGGCGTCGGCTCTGACCCGTCTGCCGGGCCATGCGCTGTATTTTTCCAACCGTTATCTCAAATACTGGCTGGTGTACGCCTACGCCCTCTTCACCGCCTGCGCCATCACCGGGGAGCGGCGGCGGAAATACGCCGTGGCGGCAGCGCTGGCGGCCATGACCCTGCTGCTGACGGTGGGACTCAATGTCCGGCTCAGCCGCTGCGGAGAGATGAACGCCATGGCGGTGAATGTGGGGCAGGGACAGTGTACCCTGCTGTATGCCGGGGATCAGGCGGTGGTGGTGGACTGCGGCTCCAGCAACAGCTATGTGGATGCCGGGAGCCGTGCGGCGGATCAGCTGGAGAGCATGGGTATCCACAGGCTGCGGGCCGTGGCGGTGACCCACTATCACGCCGACCACACCAACGGCCTGTATCAGCTGCTGGCCCGGTTGGAGGTGCAGACCCTGTATCTGCCGGATATCGAGGACGAATACGGCGTGAGGGAGCGGCTGCTGCGGCTGGCGGAGAAGAACGGCATCGAGGTGGTGTATGTCCGCCGGACGGTGGAGTGTCCGTTGGGCGGGGCGGTGCTGAGCCTCTATCCCCCGGTGGGGGAGGGCGACCTCAATGAGCAGGGGCTGACGGCCCTGTGCAGCGCCGGGGATTTTGACGTGCTCATCACCGGAGACATGGCGGGCAGCACGGAGCGCAAGCTGGTGGGGCAGTACGATCTGCCGGATATCGAGGTGCTGATGGTGGGCCACCACGGCTCCCGATACAGCTCCTCGCAGGAGCTTTTGCAGGCCGTGCGGCCGGAGACGGCCATCATCAGCGTGGGCGACAACAGCTACGGCCACCCCACGCAGGAGGCCATGGACCGGCTGAGCCAGGCGGGAGCGGAGATCTACCGCACCGACCGGCAGGGAAATATTTTAGTGACCGTACACGGAGGAGATTGACCATGCCCCCTAAGGCTGAAAAAAAGAACAACGGCTTCGATCGCCTGCGGGCGGATCTGAAGGCACAGACCCCACAGAACGTATACCTGTTCTACGGAGAGGAGACGTATCTGTGGAGCTACTATCTGGAGGAGCTGCACAGGCTGCTGATCCCGGCGGGCTTTGAGGAGTTCAACTACCACCGGCTCTCCGGCAAGGGACTGACAGTGCAGGAGCTGGCAGAGGTGACGGAGGCCATGCCCATGATGGCCCAGCACACCATGGTGGTGGTGACGGATCTGGACATCTTCCGGCTGGATGAGCAGCAGCGCACGGCGCTGATGGCCCTGCTGGCGGACTTTCCGGAGTACTGCACGCTGGTGCTGGTATACGATCTGCTGCCCTATAAGCGGGACGGCAAGATGAAAAAGCTGTGCGCTGCGCTGGACAAGTCCGTGTGCGAGGTGGAGTTCCGCCAGCAGGAGCGGGCGCAGCTGCTGCGATGGGTGAAGCGCCGCTTTGCCGCCGCCGGACACGACATCGACGACGCCACGGCGGATCATCTGCTGTTCACCTGCGGTTCCCTGATGACGGAGCTGGTGCCGGAGATAGGGAAGATCGCCGCCTATGCCAAGGGCCGGGCGGTGACGGTGGAGGATATCAACGCCGTGGCGGACCCGGTGCTGGACGCACGGGTCTTTGACATGACCAACAGCATCACCGCCGGGAAGTACGATCAGGCGGCGCAGGTGCTGGGGGAGTTGCTGCGGATGCAGACGGAGCCCATCGTCATACTGGCGGCGGTGGGCAAGGAGCTGAGGCGGCTGTATACGGCCCGGATGGCGCTGGATGCCGGGAAGGACCGGTTCTGGCTCAAGCAGCTGTGGAGCATGAGCTCCGATTATCCCGCCAAGCTGTTGATGCAGGCGGCAGGAAAGGTGGATCACGAATGGTGTCAAACGGCGGTCATCCGATGCCAGAGGCTGGATCGGCGGATGAAAAGCGAGAAGAATATGGACAGCGAGGCGGAGCTGAAGCTGTTCCTCATGGAGCTGGCCGGCAGCCGGTGAAGCCCCGTGTGCGGCAGGTCATCGTGGTGGAGGGGCGGTATGATAAGAATGCCCTTTCGCAGGTGGTGGATGCCGTTATCGTGGAGACGGGGGGATTTTCCGTGTTCCACGACCGGGAGAAGCTGGCCTATCTCCGCCGTCTGGCGGCGGCCCGGGGCGTCATCCTCATGACGGACCCGGACGGGGCGGGCTTTGTGATCCGCAATCACCTGAAGGGTGTTCTGCCGCCGGAGCAGATCTTGCAGGCCTATGTGCCGGACGTGTACGGCAAGGAGCGCCGCAAACGCAAGGGCGGTAAGGAGGGCAAGCTGGGCGTGGAGGGGATGCCCCCCGCCGTGCTGCTGGAAGCCCTGCGCCGCTGCGGCGCCACATGGGAGGGAGAGGAGGCCCCGGCGGCCCCCTTGCGGCTTACCAAGGCGGATCTGTTGGAAAAGGGACTGATCGGCCCCGACTCCGCCGCCCGGCGGCAGGCGCTGTGCAGGAAACTGAGTCTGCCGGAGCGCATGACCTCCAACGCCCTTTTGCAGGCGCTGAACACGCTGCTGACGGAGGAGGAGTGGGCGGCGCTGTAAGGTAGGCGGCTCTGCAGAGACGGACGAAAGCTCTCTTGCTTCAGGCAGGAGGGCTTTTTTAGTATCTGGATAGGATTTTCTGCAAGTATTCGTACTACGGCCAGCATCAGGGAGAGAAATTTGCTGTCCCGGGCACGATATCATAGACCAGAAGCTCCTACCCCTTCAACTGAGTGGGAGCGGCAGCGGGTCTGTTGCTGAGTCAATTCCCGTTACGACCTATAATAAACGAAGCTCTTGAGAGGAAAGAAAGTTTTGAAACCATTGGTTTCAAACGACTCTTTTGCCCACTTTTCCAGCTGCTGGGAAAAGTGGGCCGCCGGAGGCACAAAGGGAAAAGCTATCGGAAAAAGCATACCGTCGGCACGCAAAAAAACCATCCAAAACAAAGGAGTGCTGCACAGCCGCAGCACTCCTTTGCTTTACTCATGATAGCTGGGTTCCTTGCCCTGATAGATGTCCTGCATCTCCCGGTCGATCTCGCTGATGGCCTCGCTGCATAGCCGCAGCCGTGCGGCATCGGAATCGGAGAAATTGCGGTCGGATTTATACCGCAGCTCATGCTCCAGACTGGCCCACATATCCATGGCAATGGTACGCAGCTGGATCTCCACCGGCAGATGCAGCGTCCCCTCGGAGATGACGATGGGTACGTCGATGATGAGGTGCAGACTGCGATAGCCGGATTCCTTGGGCTGCTGGATGTAGTCCACCTCCCGCAGCACCTTGAAGGATTCGGACCGGGTCAGCAGGCTGCGGAGATAGTAGATGTCATCCAGATAGTTGCAGATGACCCGGATACCGGCTACGTCCTGTATGTAGGCATAGATATTGTCGATGGTGACGTCGTAGCCCCGGCGGCGCAGCTTATCGCTGATGCTCTCCAGCGTCTTGATGCGGTACTCGATGTGGTGAATGGGAGAATGGTCGTACAGACTGGCGAACTCCTCGTCCAGGATCTCCATCTGGGTCACGGCCACCTTCAGGGCACTGCGGTACAGGTGATTCACCCGTACCATGCCCTGAGCCAGCTCCCGCTGCTCCGGCGTAGCGCCGGAGGGAATGGGGATATCCTTGAGACGGATGCTGCCGCTCTTTTCGATCATCATGGGACAGAAGCCTCCTTATGATACGTTCCGTTAATGAAATTTATTTTAGCACATAGGTGTGAAAAAATTATGAACGAAGGGGAAAACGTTGTATAAATTTCACAGAAAGAATCCCTGTGGACGGCCAACCCGTGGCCCATGCAGCAGCGTCCCAAAAAACCTCCCCCATGCAGCGGACTGCATGGGGGAGGTGCAGAAAAATTCAAATCACTTCTTCCGGGCGTAGGGGGTATTCTCCAGCGGCAGGGTCAGGCGGCGCTGTCCGTCCAGCCGGAAGTAGGCATCAGCAATGGCGGGAGCCGTTGGAATGGAGGTGATCTCTCCGATGCCGATGGCCCCTCCGGCCACGTTCAGGCCGGGCTTCTCCACCACAATGGCCTGAATTTCCGGCGGGATCTGGTTGGCACGGAACAGACCCAGCATACCGTATTTGGCGGTAGGCTTGCAGTTTACGTCGATAGGATACTGCTCCGTGAGCGCATAGCCCAGACTCATGACCACACCACCCTCGATCTGTCCCTCACAGCTGAGGGGGTTCACGGCTTTACCCACATCGTGGGCGGCCACCATCTTCTTGACACGGCCCGTCTCCCGGTCCAGAATACACATCTGCGTGGCATAGCCGTAGGCCACATGGCTGACGGGGTTGGGCACATCGGCCCCCAGGGGGTCCGTTTTGGCCAGATACTCGCCGTAGAACTCCTGCCCCACCAGATCATGGAGGGTCTTGCCCGCCAGCGCCGCCGACAGCTTTTCGCAGGCCCGCCGGGTGGCCTCACCGGTGACCAGCGTCTGGCGGGAGCCGGAGGTGTCGCCGGAGTCCGGGGCGATCCATGTGTTGCTGCGCTCATAAACGATGTTGTCCCGGTGCAGCCCCGTATTGGTGACCACCACCTGCACCAGCACGGTACCCAGCCCCTGCCCGATACAGGAGGCACCGGAGTAGATATGCACCTTCTCGTCCGCCTCCACGATCAGCTTGCAGCGGCCCCAGTCGGGAATACCTACGCCCACACCGGCATTCTTCATGGCGCAGGCGATGCCCACCGGATCGCCGTTTTTGACGGCCTCGTCATAGGCGGGCTTGATAGCCTCCAGCGTCTCCACAAGGCCGGTGGAATCGTCCACGATCTGGCCGTTGGGCAGCACACCGCCGGGGCGGATGGCGTTGCGATAGCGGATCTCCCACGGACTGATGCCCACCAGATCCGCCATCTCGTTGAGCAGCGTCTCCGTACAGAAGCAGGTCTGGGTGACACCGAAGCCCCGGAAGGCCCCGGCAGGGGGGTTGTTGGTATAGTAGGCGCGGCCCTCGATCTCGAAATTCTCATAGGCGTAGGGGCCGGCGGCGTGGGTGCAGGCCCGCTCCAGCACCGGCCCGCCCAGAGAGGCGAAAGCACCGGTATCGGATACCACGCTGGCCTTGACGCCCTGAATGATGCCGTTTTCATCGCAGCCCATGGTGAAGTCCATGTCAAAGCTGTGGCGCTTGGGGTGAATGAGGATGGATTCCTGCCGGGTGAGCTTCACCTTCACCGGCACACGGGCCACATAGGCCAGCAGCGCCGCATGGTGCTGCACGGACATATCCTCCTTGCCGCCGAAGCCGCCGCCCACCAGCATATTCTGTACCTGACAGTGCTCATAGTCCACTCCCAGCATGGAGGCGCACTCATGCATGGTGGTGTGGGAGCTCTGGTCGGTGGTCAACAGCTTCACGCCGCCGTTTTCCAGCGGCAGCGCCACGCAGCACTCCGGCTCCAGAAAGGCGTGCTCCGTCCACGGGGTGTGAAAATGCCGGGTCAGCACATATTTGGAGCGGCGGATGGCGCCCTCGGCATCGCCCCGCGAGACGTGCTTATACGCCTGCACGTTGCTCTCCTCCTCTTCAAAGACCAGCGGCGCATCCGGCGCAGCGGCCTCCTCCGGGTCGTGGACGGCGGGGAGGACCTCATACGCCACCTTCACCAGCTTCTTGGCCTCCTCCAGCGTCTCCCGGTCACGGGCACACACCAAGGCCACGGCGTCCCCCAGATAGTGGGTGATCTCGCCGATGCCGATCATGGTGGGCTGATCCTTTTTCAGGTGGCCCACATTCACCTTGCCGGGGATGTCCTTCTGGGTCAGAACGCACACCACACCGGGCAGCGCCTCCGCCTCGCTGGTATCGATGGACAGCACACGGGCACGGGCATACTGGCTGCGGACGGCACTGCCGTAGCACATCCCGTCCACGTACACGTCGTCGGGGTACTGGCCGTAGCCCAGTACCTTCTCCGCCACATCCAGCCGGTGGACCCGGCTGCCCATCTGCCAGTCAACGGCGGCAGGCTGCGGCAGCTTCCCCTCCCGGAAAATTTTACCCGCCAGCAGGATGCCGTCGATGATCTTCACATATCCGGTGCAGCGGCAGATGTTGTTGCGGATGGCGAAGGCCGCCTCCTCACGGGTGGGATCGGGGTTCACATCCAGCAGCGCCTTGGCGGAGATGACCATGCCGGGGATGCAGAAGCCGCACTGCACGGCCCCCGCCTCACCGAAGGCAAAGACGTAGACCTGCTTCTCCCAGTCGGACAGCCCCTCCACGGTGACGATGGTTTTCCCCTCCAGCTTCTCCGTCTGCGGTACACAGGCCTTGGTGGGCTTGCCGTCAATGAGGACATGGCAGGTGCCGCAGGCACCCTCGCTGCATCCGTCCTTCACAGAGGTCAGGTGCAGGGTATCCCGCAGATAGCGGATGAGTTTTTGATTTTTCTCCACGGTGACGGGGTGACCGTTGACGGTAAAGCTGGCCATGACGTGTCTCCTTCTGCGAAATTACGCTGATTTTATCGGAATTGCACATGATATCCGGAGATATTATACTATATTTTTGTTGCCTACGCAAGCCGGGACAGGGAAAAGCCTGATTCTATTTGGAGAATAACCCTTTCCCTTCCAAGACCGGCAGGAGAGGGGCATACACACAAAACACCGCCCCATCCCGGCTTTGCCGGATGGGGCGGTGTTTTCTTACAGCTCCAGCTCGTAGTAGCCCGCCACGTCCATGCTCTGGGTCAGAGCCTCCAGCTGCGGCCGCAGGGACAGCTCTGCCCGCCATGCAAGGCCGCAGTCGGCGGTGATGGTGCGGGGGACGGGGATCAAACGCCCTGCAAGGCCTGCCTCCTGACACCGCTGCTCCATGGCCATGGCCTCGGAGGTGGTGTGGAAGGTGATAAGAAGCCAACGCTTTTTTTCGATCATTCTGCAACGCTCCTGACTGCCGCAATGGCGGCCTGTGTTTCCTCCTCCGTGTTGAACCAGCCGAAGCTGAACCGCACGGCCCCTTGCGCCACCGTACCCAACGCCCGGTGCAGCCGGGGGGCGCAGTGTGCGCCGGGCCTTGTGGCGATGGAGAACTGCTCCGCCAGCACGTCACTGACCTGAGAGGAGTCATAGTCCCGGATATTCAAAGACACCACCGGCGCCCGATCCCATGTGGTGAAGTCGCCGTATACGGTGACGCCGGGGATGGCGGACACCCCCTCGTAAAACTGCCGGGCCAGCGCCTGCTCATGGCTGCGAATGGTCTCCAGCCCCGTCTCCTCCAGATAGTCCAGCGCCGCCGACAGCCCGGCGATGCCGTGGCCGTTGAGGGTGCCGGCCTCCAGCCGGGTGGGGTACTGGGGCGGCTGCTGGGGCAGATACGTCTGCACACCGGTGCCGCCTACCTTGAAGGGGCGGATGTCCACCCCCGGAGCGATGCACAGTCCGCCGGTACCTTGCGGCCCCAGCAGGCTTTTGTGACCGGTGAAGCACACCACGTCGATGCCCATGGCCTCCATGTCGATGTCGAACACCCCCGCCGTCTGGGAGGCGTCCACCACCAGCAGCAGGCCGTGCTCCTTGGCGAAGCGGCCGATGGCCCGGATATCCAGCAGATTCCCCGTCAGGTTGGAGCCGTGGGTGCAGACGATGCCCCGTGTGTTGGGCCGCAGCAGACGGCGGAAATCGTCGTAGTCGATGCAGCCCCGCCGATCCGCCGGCAGGAAGTCCACCTCCACACCCTCCAGCCGGTACAGGGGCCGCAGCACGGAGTTGTGCTCGCAGTCAGTGGACAGCACATGGTCACCGGGGGCGAACAGCCCGCCGATGGCGATGTTCAGGGCCTCGGTGGAGTTGCAGGTGAACACCACCCGCTCCGCAGCGGAGCAGCCCAGCAGCTTGGCCAACTGCTCACGGGTGCGGTAGATGACCCGTGAAGCGTCCAACGCCTCCTGATGGGCGCTGCGCCCGGAGTTGCCCATGGTGGCCATAGCCCGCACCACCGCCTCCGCCACACAGGGGGGCTTTTTCAGGGTGGTGGCGGCATTATCCAGATAGATCACAGCAGGAACCGCCTTTCTGTCCCCGAAGGGACGCTTTTATCCGCAGAGTTTTTCCTCACAGGGGCCTTCTGCCCGCAGGGGGCAGTCTCATTCCATCTAATTGTATCACAGTTCGAAAAAAATACAATCTTTTCATACAATATTTGATGAAAATTTACCTCCGCACCGGAAGCCGATCCCGTACCGGAACCGCTCCGCAGGGGAGGGTACCCCGTGGTCGGGTACGGCACCCCGTGGCCGGGTACGGATATCCCCGTGGCCGGGTACGGATATCCCCCTGCCGGGAAGGGCAGGGGGATACGGAGCATACTCAGGCGAAGAACTGGCTCAGCAGGGACAGCACCTCCGTCTTGCCGTCGCCCTTCTCGGCGGAGAAGGGGACCAGCGGCGTGTCGGGGGGAAGCTCCAGCGTCTGGCGGATGACCTCCAGATTTGGCTCTACTTCCCGCTTTTTCAGCTTGTCCACCTTGTTGGCCACCACCAGCATGGGGCAGCCCGCCTCTTTGAACCAGTTGCACATGGTCACGTCGTCCGCAGAGGGCTTGTGCCGGGCGTCTACGATGAGCACGCCCAGCGAGATGAGCCCCGGCTCCTGAAAGTAGCTCTCCATCAGGCGGCCCCAGCGATCCCGCTCCTCCTTGCTGACCTTGGCATAGCCGTAGCCGGGCAGGTCGGTAAAGTAGAGCTTGCCGTCGATGCGGAAATAGTTCACCTGAGAGGTCTTGCCGGGGGTAGCGCCCACCCGTGCGAAGTTCTTCCGGTTCAGCAGCCGGTTGATGACGGAGGACTTGCCCACGTTGGAGCGTCCGGCAAAGGTCACCTGGGGCCGACCGTCCCGGATAAAGGCGTTTTGGGTGGTGGCGGACAGCACGAACTCCGCCTTGTTGAAGTTGATGGTCATGATGGCCTCCTTCTCTGACTGCCTCAGACTCGCAGGGCCGGGGCAGCCGGTTCCATGGGCAGGGCGGTCATATGCTCCACCGCCGACACGGCAGGGGAGGGGACCAACGCTGCCGCAAACACCTGATCCACGCTCTCCACCGGCACGAAGTGCAGGGCCGTCCGGACGGTCTGGTCGATCTCCTCCAGATCCTTGACGTTGTCCTTGGGGAGGATCACCGTGCGGATGCCGCTGCGGAGAGCGGCCATGGTCTTTTCCTTCAGTCCGCCGATGGGCAGTACCCGGCCCCGCAGCGTCACCTCGCCGGTCATGGCCACATCGCCCCGGACCTTTCGTCCCGTCAGAGCGGAGAGCATGGCGGTGGTGATGGCGATGCCGGCGGAGGGGCCGTCCTTAGGTACCGCCCCCTCCGGGAAGTGGACGTGGATGTCACGGGTCTTGTAAAAATCCTTCTCGATGCCCAGCTCGCCGCACCGGCTCCGCAAGCACGTCAGCGCCGCCCGGACGGACTCCTGCATGACAGTACCCAGATTGCCGGTGAGCTCCAGCTTGCCGGAGCCCTCCATGACGCCGGCCTCCACCTCCAGAATTTCGCCGCCTACCTCGGTCCAGGCCAGACCGTTCACCACACCCACCTGATTCCGTGTGCTATGTACGCCGTTCTGATAACGCACCACGCCCAACAGCTCCCGCAGGGAGTCGGGGGTCACATTCACCCGCTTCTCCCCACCGTCCACCAGACGCATGGCGGTCTTGCGGCACACCTTGCCCAGCTGCCGCTCCAACAGTCGAACGCCGGATTCTCTGGTATAGCCGGAGATGATCTGCCGGATGGCGTCGTCCGACAGGCGCAGCTGGGTCTTTTTCAGCCCATGCTCCTTCATCTGCCGGGGCAGCAGATAGCGCTTGGCGATCTGCAGCTTCTCCTCGTCGGTGTAGCTGGTGAGCTCGATGACCTCCATCCGGTCCAGCAGGGGACGGGGAATGGTGGAGGTGGTGTTGGCGGTGGTGATGAACAGCACCTGACTCAGATCCACCGGGATCTCCAGATAGTGATCCCGGAAGGCGTAGTTCTGCTCGCTGTCCAGCACCTCCAGCAGGGCGGAGGCGGGGTCGCCCCGCATATCGCTGCCCAGCTTGTCGATCTCGTCCAGCACCAACAGGGGATTCATGGAGCCGCTGCGGGAGATGGCGTCGATGATGCGGCCCGGCATGGCGCCGATGTAGGTCTTGCGGTGGCCCCGGATGTCCGCCTCGTCCCGGACGCCGCCCAGACTCAGCCGGGCCATCTTCCGGTGCAGGGCCTTGGATACCGACAGGGCGATGGAGGTCTTGCCCACGCCGGGAGGGCCCACCAGACAGAGGATCTTCCCCTTGGAGTTGGGGCTCAGCTGCCGCACCGCCACGAACTCCAGAATACGCTCCTTCACCTGCTCCAGACCGAAGTGATCCCGGTCAAGGATGCGCCGGGCCTGCGCCACGTCCGCCCGGTCACGGGTGTACTTGCCCCACGGCAGCTCCAGACACACGTCCAGATAGTTGCGGATGACGGAGCCCTCGGCGCTGCCGAAGGGCTGCTTGGCCAGCCGGTCTACCTCCTTCATGAGCTTGCGGTGCAGCTCCTCCGGCAGGTGCAGGGCGGTGATGCGGGCCTCATAATCCGACAGCTCCTCGTCACCGTCCTCTCCCAGCTCGTGCTGCAGCACCTTCAGCTGTTCCCGGAGGATCATGTCCTTCTGGACCTGCGCCACCCGCTGGCGCACCTTCTGCTCCATCTCGAACTCCAGACCCATGACGTCCACCTCGTGGGTGAGGATGTCATTGACCAGCTGGAGCCGCTTCACCGGGTGCAGTTGATCCAGTACCCGCTGCCGGTCCTGATGCCGCAGGGTCAGGTTCTGGGCGATGAAATCCGCCAGACGGCCGGGATCACGCTGATCCAGCACCTGCGCCACCACCTCGTCGGACATCTGGGGGGACAACTCCTTATAGGCGCCGAAGATGGCGTAGGTCTGCCGCAGCAGCGCCTCCGTGTGAGAGGTGCTTCGGTAGGGGGCATCCTCCAGCAGCTCCACATTGGCCTGCAAAAACGGGGAGGCCTGCCACAGACGATGCAGTCTCGCCCGCTGCTCACCCTCCACCAGCACCCGTACCGTAGTCTCGGAGGTCTTGATGATCTGGAGCACATGGCACACCGTGCCGATCTCGTAGAGATCCTGCTCCTCTGGCTCGGAGACGCCGATCTTCCGCTGCGTCACCAGAAACAGACGGCGGTCGCCCTCCATAGCGTTGTCCAGCGCAAAAATGGAAATCTCCCGCTCCACGTCGAAGCTTACAGTTTCGCCGGGGAAGGCGGTCATGCCCCGCAGCGCCAGAACGGGGATATTGATGGTATTCATAACTGGTCTCCTTTGCTGTGGAAAAGAGGAGAGACGAACGGGTTCGCCTCTCCTCATGATTCGTTAGGATGCCGGGGCGGAGGGATCGTGCTCCGCCTTGCCGTCACGGGTGCGGCCGGGCCGCTCCGTGCGCTGGGGATCACGGGTGATCTCCGGCTCTCCGGTCTTTAGGACCGCCTCCGGTGTGATGGTCACACGGGTGATGGTGGGGTCAGAGGGGATCTCGTACATGATCCTGGTGAGAAGTCCCTCCATCACGGCCCGCAGGCCACGTGCGCCGATGTTCCGCTGAATGGCCTGATCGGCCACGGCGTCCAGCGCCTCCGGCTGGAACTGCAGCTCCACATCGTCGTATTCCAGAAGCTTCTGATACTGCTTCACCAGTGCGTTTTTCGGCTGGGTGAGGATCTGCACCAGATCATCCCGGCCCAGACCGTTGAGGGTCACCATCACCGGCATACGGCCTACCAGCTCCGGGATGATGCCGAATTTCAGCAGATCGTGGGGCTGAACCTCCTTTAGCAGTTGGCCCGTCCGGCGCTCAGCCTTGCTCTCCACCACGGCGTCGAAGCCGATCCCCTTGCGATCGGTGCGCTGCTCGATGATCTTCTCCAGACCGTCGAAGGCGCCGCCGCAGATGAAGAGGATGTTGTGGGTGTCGATCTGGATGAACTCCTGATGGGGGTGCTTGCGCCCGCCCTGAGGCGGCACGTTGGCCACGGTACCCTCCAGAATTTTCAGCAGTGCCTGCTGCACGCCCTCGCCGGACACGTCACGGGTGATGGAGGTGTTCTCGCTCTTGCGGGCGATCTTGTCGATCTCATCCACATAGATGATGCCCCGCTCCGCCAGCTCCACATCGAAATCCGCCGCCTGCAAAAGCCGCAGCAGGATGTTCTCCACGTCGTCGCCCACATAGCCCGCCTCGGTGAGGGTGGTGGCGTCGGCAATGGCAAATGGCACCTTCAGCACACGGGCCAGTGTCTGGGCGAACAGCGTCTTGCCGGAGCCGGTGGGGCCGATCATGAGGATATTGCTCTTCTGCAGCTCCACATCCTCGCCGCCGCCGAAGAAAATGCGCTTATAGTGGTTGTATACCGCCACCGACAAAGCCACCTTGGCATCCTCTTGCCCGATGACGTACTGATCCAGCACCTCCCGGATCTCACGGGGGGTGGGCAGCTGATCCATCGTCTGCACGTCCTCCCCCATGCCGGGGGTGTAGCCGTCGTCCAGAATGGACATACACAGCTGAACGCACTCGTCGCAGATGCGAACGCCGCCGGGGCCCTGGATCATGCGATGTACCTGCCCCTCCGGCTTGCCGCAGAAGGAGCAGCGCAGATTTTTCTTGTCTTCTGCCATGATTTACCTCTTGAAAATGACCTTGTCCACCAGACCGTAGTCACGGGCCTCCTCAGCGGTCATCCAGTTGTCCCGCTCGGAGTCCAGCTTCACCTGCTCCGGGGTCTTGCCGGTGTTTTCGGAGAGGATCTTGTTCATCCGCTGCTTGATCTTCAGAAAATGCTCCACGTCGATCTCCATATCCGTGACCTTACCCTGGGTCCCGGCGGAGGGCTGGTGGATCATCACCTCGGCATTGGGCAGGGCGATGCGCTTGCCCTTGGCCCCGGAGGACAGCAGGAAAGCACCCATGCTGGCCGCCATGCCGATGCAGATGGTGGACACGTCGCACTTGATATACTGCATGGTGTCGTAGATGGCCATACCCGCCGTCACAGAGCCGCCGGGGCTGTTGATGTACATCTGGATGTCCTTGTCGGGGTCCTGTGCCTCCAGATACAGCAGCTGCGCCACCACCAGACTGGCTGTGGTATCATTGACCTCTTCGCCCAGGAAGATGATGCGGTCATTGAGCAGCCGGGAGAAAATGTCATAGGAACGCTCGCCCCGGTTGGTCTGCTCCACAACATAAGGAACTAAACTCATAAAATATGCCTCCTGTACAGATAGATGTTCAAAGTATACCCGCCCGTTTGTGATTTTAGCAGAATGCGCCGGTTTTATTCGGCAGTCTCCTCCGCCTTATCTTCTTTCTTCTCCTCCGCCTCGGGGGCCACGGCCACGGCGCTGTCCGCCACCAGCTTGACCACCTTCTCACGGATGACCTGCTCCCGCACCTGAGCGGCGGGCAGATACTTCTTCACGGACTCCAGATCCATGCCGTACTTGTCGGCCAGCTTCTGCATCTCGGCGTTCACCTCGTCGTCGGTGGCCTCCAGACCCTCGGCCTTGATGATGGCCTCCACGGCCAGATCCATGCGGACCTGCTCCTGAGCGGGGCCGTGGGCCTGAGACAGGAAGTCGGCCTCGGTGGTGCCGGTCATCTTCAGATACTGGTCAAAGGGGATGCCCTGAGAGGCCAGCTGCTGCTTGAAGTTCTTGGCCATCTGCTCAGCCTGCAGATCCACCATGGCATCGGGGATATCGCAGGTGATGCCCTCGGCCACCTTCTGCATCAGCACGTCCTCGAAGGCCCGCTGAGCGGACTCCTTGCGCTCCCCGGTGATCTTCTTCTTCAGATCGGCCTTCAGCTCCTTCAGGGTGTCGAACTCGGAGACGTCCTTGGCAAACTCGTCATCCATGGCGGGGATCTCCTTGACCTTCACCTCGTTGACCTTCACATGGAACACAACGGGCTTGCCGGCCAGCTCGGGGGTATAGTTTTCGGGGAAGGTGATGTCGATATCCTTCTCCTCACCGGCCTTCATGCCGACGAGCTGATCCTCAAAGCCGGGGACAAAGCTGCCGGAGCCGATCTCCAGATCGAAGTTCTCGCCCTTGCCGCCGTCGAAAGCCACGCCGTTGTCGAAGCCCTCGAAGTCGATGGTGGCGGTGTCGCCCTTCTTCACGGCACGCTCCACGCTCACCAGACGGCTGTTGCGCTCGGCCATCTCCTTGAGACGGGCGTTGACGTCGGCGGCCATGACCTTCACCTCGGCACGGGGGGCCTCCAGACCCTTGTACTGGCCCAGCGTCACCTCGGGATACACTGCCACGGTGCACTGAAAGACCACGCCGTCCTTGCCGCAGGACTCCAGCTCCACCTGGGGATAGCCCACGACCTCCAGCTTCTGCTCCTGCACGGCGGCCTCATAGGCGTCGGGCAGCACGATATTCACAGCCTCCTCGTAAAAGACCTCAGCGCCGTACATCCCCTCGATGATCTTGCGGGGAGCCTTGCCGGGGCGGAAGCCGGGGACGTTCATCTTGCCACGCATCTGCAGATAGGCCTTGTTGACAGCCTTCTCGAATTCTTCTGCGCCGACCTCGATGGTCAGCTTGACCTGGCTCTTTTCCAGATTTTCACAGGACTTTACACTCATTTTGACTTTTCCTCCGTTCAGCATTCATTTATAATCAATGCAATTTTATATAATACCAGAAAACAATTTCAATTTCCACACCTTTTTTGCATCATTCGCAAATTTTTTTGGGAACAAATTTCAGATAGTCCGCCGACACCAGCGAAAACTCCGTTCCATCCCACATTCCCTCGATGGCCCGGCGGTGGGAAGCGCCGTGCAGATGGCCGTAGCAGCACAGCTTCACGCCGTACTCCTTCAGCAGCCGCAGGATCTCCGGGCAGCGGTAGCCCTGATACAGGGGCGGATAGTGGAGAAACACCAGCTTCTCGTGCTCCCCCGCCGCCTTCAGAGAGCTCTCCAGCCGCCCAATCTCCCGCAGCAGCACCTTTTCGTTGTGGGTCCCCTGGTTGTCCAGCTCGTAAAACCACCCACGGGTGCCGCACAGGGCCAGCTCCCCGTAGAACTTACAGTTGTTGTGGAGAATTTCCATGGTGGTCAGCTCATGCTCCCGGAAGAACCGCTCCATCTTGGCGGCGGTGTTCCACCAGTAGTCGTGGTTGCCCTTGAGCAGATACTTCTTCCCCGGCAGGGCGTCGATGAACCGGAAGTCCTCCAGCGATTCCTCCAGACTCATGCCCCAGGACAGGTCGCCGCACAGCACGGTGACGTCCTCCGGCTTCAGAGCGGAGAAGGCCTCCTTCAGCCGGAGTACATAGTCCTGCCAGCCGTCTCCGAAGATCTCCATGGATTTGTTGGAATTGAGGGACAGATGCAGATCCCCCAGAGCATACAGCGCCATGCGCCGCCTCCTCTCCCAATTTTATATCAGCCGCCGCAGATTGTTCCAGAACAGATCCTCCAGCAGCGACTGGGGATAGCCCCGGTCCGCCAGCGCCTGCCACAGCAGCGGCACATCCTCCAGACCCCGCATCCCGCCGGCCAGCAGCTCGCAGCCGTCCATGTCGCCGCCCAGACACAGGGACCTTTCCCCGTCCAGCTCCAGAAAATGCTCCACGTGGCGCACCAGCCCTTCCATGGTGGGGTCGTCGCCCACAAAGTGCTGGTAGTAGTTGAGTCCCGCCACGCCGCCGCTGTCCCGGATGGCCCGGAACATATCGTCGGTGAGGTTGCGCCGGTGGGGGCAGACGGCCCGGCTGTTGGAGTGGGAGGCCACCACAGGCCGCCGGGAAAGACGCACCACGTCCCAGAAGCCCGCATCCGACAGATGGGACACATCCACATAGATGGACAGCTCCTCCATCCGCTGCAGGAAGTCCCGGCCATAAGCGGTCAGTCCCTGCTCCGGCTGCTGGGCATTGGAGCCGGAGAGACGGTTGGCGTAGTTCCACACCGGGTTCAGCAGCCGCACGCCCCAGTCATAGGCGGTGTCCAGCCGCTGGATGTCGCAGTCCAGCAGCTCGGCGCCCTCGATGCTCAGCAGCGCCGCCGCCTTGCCCTGCCCCACGGCCTCGTCCACCTCCGCCCCGGTGCGGCAGGGGAGAATGCGCTCCCGGTTCTCCTCCATCTCCCGCAGGAACCGCTGGTGGAGCAGGATACCCTGCTCCGGCATGGAGCTGCCCTTCGGCACCAGCCGGGGATTCTGATACAGGGCAAAGAACTGGGCATAGCGGGCAAAACCCCTGGCCCGCTCCAGATCGATGTATCCGCCGCTGCGGCGCAAATTACCCGCAATGTCGTAGAAGACCCGCAGCTCCGGGTCCCGGAAGAGCGTCCCCGCCGTGTGGCAGCGGTGGATGGTGTCGCAGTGTGCGTCAAAATAGGGAATCGTATGTATCACCTCAAAATGCGTTTTCGATGTATTCTATGTGGGTGGCGGCGGGGGAGTGCGCCCCGTCGGTATAGACCTCCGCCACGTCGAAGCGGACGGGGCAGTCCAGCCCCTTTTCCATCAGATAGAAGGCCGCCGTCTTGCGGATGCGCTCCTGCTTGGCGGCGGTGACGTACTCTCTGGGCAGTCCGCAGGCCAGATTGCTGCGGGTCTTGACCTCCACAAAGCACAGCACGCCGCCCTTGCGGGCGATGAGATCGATCTCCCCGAACCGGCAGTGATAGCTGTGAGCCAGCAGCTCATAGCGACTGCGCCGCAGATAGTTGGCGATCTGGGCCTCGCCCCATACGCCCTCCGCCCGGCTCATGTGCGCCGCTCCTTCCACTTGGTGAGAAAGCTCATCCGGTGCTCCGGACATGGCCCGTATCGGTCCAGCATGGCATAGTGCAGCTTGGTGCCGTAGCCCTTATGCCTGGCGAACTGATACTGAGGGTACAGGGGATCCAGCACCCGGCACACATACCGGTCCCGGCTCACCTTGGCCAGCACCGACGCTGCGGCAATGGACGCCGAGCGCCCGTCCCCGCCCACCACCGTCTCATGGGGTGTGGTGATGGCGGAAGACCTTCCGTGATCCCGGTTGCCGTCGATGAGGGCATAATCCGCCGGGATCGCCAGAGCGCAGATGGCCAGCTGCATGGCCTTCATCCGGGCGCTGAGGATGTCCGTTGCGTCGATCTCCTCTGCACTGACGGAGGCCACCGCCCACGCCGCCGCCTGTTGGCAGATGACGTCGAACAGAGCCTCCCGCTTCTTCTCCGTCAGCTTCTTGCTGTCATCAAGGCCGGGGATGCAGCCGTCCACCGGCAGGATCACCGCCGCTGCGTATACCGGCCCCATCAGTGGCCCGGCCCCTGCCTCGTCGCAGCCGCATACGGCGGTGCAGCCACGGGCCATGGCGGCCTTTTCCAGCGAGAAGTCCGTCATGTGGCGTCCTCCACCGTCTCCAGTGTGAAGCGGCCCAGCTTGCCGCCCCGGAACTCGTCCAACAGGATGCGGGCCATGCGCTCGGTGTCCACCTGCGCCCCCCGCATGAGAAAGCCCCGCTTGCGCCCGGCCTTTTCCAGCAGGTCATACCCGCTGTCCTCCGGCTCCACGGTGATCTTATACCGCTCCTCCAGCACGGAGGTATAGTGCCTCCCCAGATACTCCATGAGATAGCAGGCCAGCTCCTCGATGTCCAACACATCGTCCTTGATGGCCCCGGTGAAGGCCAGACGCTTGCCCACCTCCGGGTCGTCGAACTTGGGCCACAGGATACCCGGCGTGTCCAGCAGCTCCAGCGTGCTGTCCACCGGCACCCACTGCTTGCTGCGGGTGACGCCGGGCCGGTCCTCGGCTTTTGCGGTCTTGCGGCGGGCTACCTTATTGATAAAGGTGGATTTTCCCACGTTGGGGATGCCCAGCACCATGACCCGCACCACACGTCCCACCTGTCCCTTCTGGGCATAGGCCTCCAGCTTGTCCCGCAGCAGCTCCCGCACGGCGGCGGCGAACTGGGCGGTGCCGGCGCCGCCCTTGGCGTTGGCCTCCAGCACGGCATAGCCCTTCTCCCGGAAGTAGGCAGCCCAGCGCCGGGTCTGGCCGGGATCGGCCTGATCCACTCGGTTCAGCACCACCAGACGGGGCTTGCCCGCCGTCAGCTCGTCCACATCCGGGTTCCGGCTGGCCAGCGGGATGCGGGCATCCAGAATTTCGCACACGGCGTCCATATGCCCGATCTCGGCGGCGATCATCCGCCGGGTCTTGGTCATGTGACCGGGGAACCAGCTCAGGCTCTCTACCTGCATCTGTCTCACACCTTTCTTGCCTTGTCAATCTAAGCTATCATACCACATCTGCCGCCCCCTGTCCAGCGCAGAAACCCCTGTCCCGTTCCTCCGGAGGGCATCAAGCTTTTTCTTGAAAAGCGGTGGGCCATCTGGTATAATGTAAAAAATCAACAGGGAGGGCTCCGGTATGAAGAAAGCGGTATACTATATTCTGCTGGCGGTATGCATAGGTGTATTTCTCTTTGCGGCCTATCAGATCGGCAGCTATATGCTGGAAAAGCACAAGAGCGACGAGGTGCTGAAGGATGCCGGCAAATACGTCTACATCCCGGATCTGAGCAGCGATGAGGAGCCGGAAGGGGAGCCGGAGCAGGTCTACGTGGACTTTGCGGCGCTGGAAGGCGTCAACAGCGACATCGTGGCGTGGCTCTACGGGGCGGACACGGGCCTGAACTACCCCATCGTGCAGGCGGAGGACAACGACTACTATCTCTATCGCCTGCTGGACGGCACATGGAACAAGAACGGCACCATCTTCATGGACTACGTCAATCGCTCGGACTTCTCCGACCAGAATACGCTGGTCTACGGCCACCACATGAAGTCCGGCGCCATGTTCGGCGCACTGGTGCAGTATAAGAAGCAGGAGTTCTACGACGCCCACCCCTATCTGTATCTCTACACTCCCCAGCAGAGCTACCGGCTGGACCTGATCGCCGGGTCCGTGGTGGACTATGACGACGCCGTGTACTCCACGGTGCTGTCGGCGGATACGGTGAGTGCGCTGGTGCGCTCGTCCCGGTTCGAGTCCAGGACGCCGGTGCCGGAGGATCTCTCCAGCGCCCATTTGGTGACTCTCTCCACCTGCTCGTATGAGTTTGAAAATGCCCGGTTTGTGGTGGTGGGTGTCCTGACCCCCATCGATCCGGTGGCAGCCCCCGCCGGAAGCGGCGAATAATATCCCCTGCGGTAGAGCGTAAGCCCTACCGCAGCTTTTTTATCCCATTGTTCACAGGAAGTTTACACGCCCCGCCCCGGCGGGAATTGACAATAACGGACAGACTGTCTATAATTGACCATAGAGAAATGGGGAGGGATGAAAATGCTTTCGACCAAGGTACACAAGGCTCGGCAGCTGGCGTCACACGCCCTGCCTCTGACACGGCGCATCCTGTCGCTGGGGAAGGGACTTCTCCACAAGGTGACGGGTCTGGCGGGCCGGCTATTGGGTGCTGTGGGCCGCTGCGTCCGGCAGGTGACGGATCATCTGCTGGAGAGCAAGGCCGTGCGGCTGCTGCTGAAGCTCACCATGATCGTCTCCGCTGTGGCCACGGTGCTGACGGGACTGGGCTATCTGCTGTGCAGCAAACGCCAGCGCAGCTGAACAGGTAAAAAGCGGGAGGCGCTGCGGCGTCTCCCGATCTATTAGAAAAGAGGAATCAACTATGGAAAGAAAAGAATTTCAGGCGGAGTCCAAACGTCTGCTGGAGCTGATGATCCACTCCATCTACACCCATAAGGAGATCTTCCTGCGGGAGATTTTGTCCAACGCCTCCGACGCCATCGACAAGCTGTGCTACCGCTCCCTGACGGATGAGCAGGTGGGCATGAAGCGGGAGGATTTCGCCATCACCATCCGCCCCGATCAGGAGGCCCGCACCCTCACCGTCAGCGACAACGGCATCGGCATGAACGATACCGATCTGGAGCAGAATCTGGGCGTCATCGCCTCCAGCGGTACCTTCCAGTTCCGTCAGGAGCTGGATAAGGACGCCGAGAGCGACGTTATCGGCCAGTTCGGTGTGGGCTTCTACTCTGCCTTCATGGTGGCCGACCACATCACCGTCGTCACCCGGAAGTACGGCGATGAGCAGGGCTGGCGCTGGGAGTCCGACGGCGTGGAGGGCTATACCATCGAACCCTGCCGGAAGGACACTGTGGGTACGGATATCATCATGCACCTGAAGGCCGACGAGGAGCCGGAGGAGTACAGCCAGTACCTGCAGGAGCACACCCTCCAGCGTCTGGTGAAGAAGTACTCCGACTATATCCGCTTCCCCATCCGTATGGAAATGACCCGCTCCAAGCGCAAGGAGGGCTGTCCGGAGGACAAGCCGGAGTATGAGGAGACCAAGGAGTGGGAGACCCTCAACAGCATGGTCCCCCTGTGGCAGCGGAAGAAGAGCGAGGTCACACGGGAGGAGTACGACAAGTTCTATCAGGAGCACTTCGGGGATTTCGCCCCGCCCCAGTCGGTGATCACCGTCTCTGCGGAGGGCGCCGTCACCTATAAGGCCCTGCTGTTCATTCCCTCCCAGCCCTCCGGCCAGTACTATACCGAGGACTTCGAGCCGGGCCTGCAGCTGTATTCCAGCGGCGTGATGATCATGGATAAGTGCGCCGATCTGCTGCCGGAGTGCTTCAACTTTGTCCGTGGCGTGGTGGACTCCCCGGACCTGAGCCTGAACATCTCCCGTGAGCTGCTGCAGCACGACCGCCAGCTGAAGGTCATCTCCAACAATCTGGAGAAGAAGATCCGCAGCGAGCTGGAGCGGATGCTGAAGGACGACCGGGAGGGCTATGAGAAGTTCTACCGCAGCTTCGGCCGCCAGCTGAAGCTCAGCGCCCTGAACAACTACGGCGCTATGAAGGAGAAGCTGCAGGATCTGCTGCTGTTCTACTCCTCCACCCAGAAGAAGCTGGTGACGCTGGGTGAGTACGTTTCCCGGATGCCGGAGGAGCAGAAGTATATCTATTACGCCTCCGGCGACAGCGTGGAGGCGGTGGATCATCTGCCCCAGACGGAGCTGCTGAAGGACCGCAGCATGGAGATCCTGTACTTCACCGACAAGACCGACGAGTTCATCCCCGATATCTTCCGCACCTACGGCGACAAGGCATTCCGCTCCGCCGTGGACGGCGATCTGGAGCTGGGGGACGAGAAGCAGCCGGAGACGGCGGATCATCAGGAGACGCTGGATTTCCTGAAGGAGACGCTGGGAAGCCGGGTGGATCAGGTGAAGGCCTCCGGCAAGCTGAAGTCCCATCCCGTCTGCCTCACCAGCGGCGAGGGCATGACCTTCGAAATGGAGAAGTACTTCGCCGCCGTGCAGCCAGACCTCGCCCTGAAGGCCAAGCGTATTCTGGAGGTGAACGTGGAGCATCCCGCCTTCGCCGCTCTGGAGTCCGCCCGCATCACGGACCCCGACCGGGCCAAAAAGTATGCCGAGATCCTGCTGAATCAGGCCATGCTCATTGCAGGTCTGCCGCTGGAGAACCCCTCCGACTATACGGATTTGCTCTGCTCCCTGTGGAAGTAAAATGCAGACGGAGAATCGTATAGCAAGATAAATTTTCCGATAAATCGCCTTGCAGAAAAGGCACGGATCTGCGGAAAAGACACGAAGTCTGCCAAAAGGCAGGACGTCTGCGGGACGCCGAAATTGGACAAAAAACGGACGTCGGCAGGACGTTATCAGGACAAAAACAGGACGCCGGTCCCGTGGGGATCGGCGTCCTGTTTTGTCCAATATGTGGGCCTTGCCCATTTCTGCACGGTGCGGTCAGCGTGTGGCGCTTTTCTCGTCCGTCGCTGTTGGCCCTTTTGATTTCATGATATGTTTTTCCGTCCGCTGAAAATTTTCGCTCATGAGATTTTGTGTCTGCTGAATTTTTGATATGATGCATTTTTACCGGAGGAAGAATGTTTTTATTACACGCTGGATGCTCGGCGGACTTCACCGTTCGACGGATCTCACCGGGGAGCAGCTATCCCCGTTTTTACCGGGACAGCAGACGGGTATAGCGACCCACCATGGCCATGTCTACCAGACCGTAGATGGAGGAAATCAGGGCGCTGCCAAAGGCCGCCGTGAGGTATTTCCGATAGAGGGTAGAAATTTTTTCCGTTAAAAGCTCCATGTGATGGCTCCTTTCCCAGACAAAAAGCCGGATAAGGACAGACATTTCAGTCTGCGCCTTATCCGGCTGTCATTTCTCCGAACGACTCGCCCTCCCAGCGAACACGGGGGATTGCAGCAGATGCCGGTGGGGAAGTCAAGGACAGTGTTCTGCCGGTGCTGCATAGTGTTCTGCCGATTCCGCATGGTATTTTGAGGGGTGCTGCACCGGCGGTATTTAAGCTCAGCACCGACTGCTTACCGGGGCTGCACGGTGTTTGGCAGACACTGTAACCGCAGACACTGTAACCAGAGGGTCATAGGCTTTGTGTCGGGGTTTTTACAGGGCTTGACCTGTTCCTCCGGCGGAGGACTGCGGTGCGTCAGCGGCGGGAGCGGTTGTACGCTCCGGGGAGGTGGTATCGGTCGGGCTGGCGGGGAAGTCCGCTGGGGTGAGGGGAAGGGCGGATGTCTCCGGGGTGGAGGGGGACGGCTGACGCTCCTTGGCGGCGTCGGCCTTTCCGGCTTCATACGCCTCCCGGCGGGCGCTCTCCAGCGCCTGACGGTGGGCCTCCTCCGTCTGTCGGGCGGCCCTTTCCGTCCGGCGGCGCTCCACGCCCCGCTTGCAGACCTTGCACAGATGCCATACCGACCCGGCGGCTACAACGCCCAGTCCCACCCATCCGGAGGTGCGGATCTGCCAGAAGTCATGGATGGTGAAGCAGTCGCCGTACATTCCCAAATAGTATAGCACCACGCCGCCGATGAGCAACAGGATGCACAGGACCAGGTCCAGCGCCGCCCGCACCCGGTGAGCCTGCCGCCGCAGGAGGAAGCAGATCAGCAGCACCGCCGCCAGCAGAAACAGGGCGGGGGACTGGCAGTATAATATTTCGGTCATGGAAGCCTGCCCCTCTCTTTACAGGCAGTTCTTGCCACGGAGGATGTACTTGCCGTCGGGCCCGGCCAGCACGGTGCCGTGCTCCACCGCCAGACGGCCCCGGAGCCACACCTGCTGGATGGAGCCACGGGTGGTGAAGCCCTCGTAGGGGTTATAGTCCACATTGGCCACCGTGTCCGCCGCACGGATGACGTGATCCGCCAGCGGATCGTACACCACGATATCGGCGTCGGCTCCGGCCTGCAGGATGCCCTTCCGGGGGAACATCCCGTAGAGCTTGGCGGGATTCTCCGCCAGTACACGGCACATGGTGGCAAGGCTGATCTTCCGGGTGGTGACACCGGCGGTGTAGATCAGCTCGCCACGGGTCTCCACCCCCGGCAGGCCGCCGGGAATTTTGGTGAAGTCCCCCCGGCCGGCGTCCTTCTGGGCCAGCGTAAAGGAACAGTGGTCCGTGGAGATGGTCTGAATTTCGCCGCGGCGCAGGGCCATCCACAGGGCCTTCTGATCCTCTGCCTTGCGGATGGGGGGCGCACAGACGTAGCGGGCCGCCAGAGAGTAGTCGGGGTTATCATACACGCTGTCGTCCAGCAGCAGGTACTGGGGGCAGGTCTCGGCATAGACCTTCTGGCCACGCTTCCGGGCGGCCTCCACCTCCCGCAGGGCGGCGGCGTTGGTGAGGTGGACGATGACCACGGGGATATCCACCGCCTCAGCGATCCGCAGCAGGCGGCTCACGGCCTCCGCCTCCAGAAAGTCCGGACGGGTCCGGGGGTGGGAGGAGACACCCATTTCTCCGGCGGCCTTCTTTTCCTCGATGAGGGCGTCGATGACGCCGCTGTTTTCGCAGTGTACGCCGCAGATGCCGCCCTTCTCCTTCAGCTTTTTCAGGGCGTGGTACATGGCGTTGTCCCCGATCATCATGGCGGGATAGGTCATGTACATCTTGAAGGAGGAGATACCGGCGGCGTACATATCGTCAATCTCCGCCTCGATCTGCGGGTTCCAGTCGTCGATGGTCATGTGGAAGCCGTAGTCGCAGCAGGTGCGGCCGTCGGCCTTCCGGTGCCACAGCTCCAGCCCGTGGTGCAGGCTCTCCCCCTTGTTGGGGCAGGCGAAGTCCACCACGGTGGTGGTGCCGCCCCGCAGGGCCGCCCGGGAGCCGGTGGTGAAATTGTCGGCAGTGGTGGTATTGCACACGTCCAGATCAAAATGGGTGTGGGCGTCGATGAAGCCGGGCATCAGCAGCATCCCGGTGACGTCGATGATCTGGTCGGCCTTGCGGGTGATATTGCGGCCCACCTCCAGGATCTTTTCACCCTCCACCAGAATATCGGCACGGCGTGTCCCTCTGCCGGAGACAACGGTGCCGCCTCGAAACAGATACTTCATAGCTTGCACTCCCTTCCGAATTTGACACGAATTTACCATCGATGGACAAGGGCAAGCACGGTTTTGTCGGGCAAAAATGCGCCCATACTGCGTCAAGTCCCTTGGCCATACGGCAAGTATGCCCTGCGGGCCTTTCCTTGTCTGACCGGATTTTTGCTCCGACAAAACTGCAAGGCACCTGCCAGCGATGGATTTTCGAGTGATTTTTGGCTTTTGAGATGCAGGCGGGCTGGCGCCCGCCAAGGCGAAAAGGACAAAAAGCGCCGGAAAGACACGCTGTCAGGCGTACTTGCCCTTGTTCATCGATGGTAACCTATATTATAACAGAAAAAAACCAAAAAGCCACACCATTTTTCAGGGTCGTCCGTACCGGTTACGGTGGAATGCACAAAAACGGCATGGGATTTTTGTATGGCTCGTACAGAGAGATTTTATCGTACTTTTACACAAAAAAAACACAGATCGGACTTGTTTTCCTGTGCAAAATCATGTATGATAGAGACGTATTATGGGATGCCACGGGCGTTCCAAAAAATAAAGGAGGAAAGAACCATGCGGAAAGTATTAGCATTGCTCCTGTCCCTGGTGATGACACTGACTCTGTTGGTGCCGGCCACCTGGGCAGAAGAGAAGCCGGCGGCTGGGTATCAGCTGCCAGCTTCTCTGAAGGGCAAGACGGTCATTCTGCACACCAACGACGTACATGGCGCTATTGACAAATACGCCAAGGTTGCGGCACTGAGAAACGAGTGCTACGACCGGGGCGCCAGCGCTGTGGTGCTGCTGGATGCCGGTGACTTCAGCCAAGGCTCTACCTACGTCAGCCTCAGCAAGGGCGCTACCGCTGTGGAGCTGATGAATGCCGTGGGCTACGACGCCGTGACGCTGGGCAACCACGAGTTTGACTACGGCTTCCCCCAGCTGAAGGCGAATCTCAGCTACAGCGCCGCCGACTTCCTGGTGACCTGCGTCAATCTGGTGGACGACAAGGGTGATCCCATCTTCGCTCCCGGCGCTACCGCTCCCGTTACGGACGCTGACGACAACCCCCTCTTTAACCTCACCGTGATGGGTGTGGCCACTCCGGAGACTCAGACCAAGGCCAACCCCGCTCTGATGAAGGGCCTGACCTTCCTGTCCGGCCAGAAGCTGTATGACGCCGCCAACGCCGGGATCAAGGTCGCCCGTGAGGAGGGCAACGCCGATATCGTCATCGCTCTGACCCATCTGGGCGTGGATGCGTCCTCCGAACCCAACCGCTCCATCGATTTCGTGAAGAACGTCCCCGATGTGGACATCGTCATCGACGGCCACTCCCACACCGTGATGACCGCCAACAAGGACAACGGCATGATCCAGTCTACCGGTACGGGTCTTGCGTATGTGGGCGCTTTCGTCATTGATAACGCCACCAAGAGCGTGGAGAGCAACGGTCTCATCGACCTGAGCACCTACACCAAGGAGGATGCCTCCGTCAAGGCCATCGCCGACAGGATCATTGGTGAGGTGGATGCCGAGTACGGCAAGGTGTTCGCCAAGACCGAGGTGGAGCTCAACGGCGCCAAGGAGCCCGGCAACCGCACCGAGGAGACCAACATGGGCGACCTTATTACCGACGCCATGATGTGGGCCGTTAAGACCCGGATGCCCAGCATCAACATGGAGAACGCTGTGGCCATCACCAACGGCGGCGGCATCCGTGCCGCCATCAGGGCCGGCGACATCACCAAGAAGGACGTGTTCACCGTTCTGCCCTTCGGCAATACGCTGACGGTGGTGAACGTCACCGGCGCCGAGCTGCTGGAGGCTGCTACCTTCTGCACTCCCGCGCCTCTGGGCGGCTTCCCCCAGACCGCCGGCATGAAGCTGACGGTGGACTGCACCAAGGATTACGACAAGAACGACACCACCTATCCCGGCTCTACCTACTACGGTCCCAAGAGCATCAACCGTGTGACCATCGAGAGCATCAACGGCAAGCCCTTTGATAAGGATGCCACCTACGCTGTCATCACCAACGACTTCCTGGCCGCCGGCGGCGACATCTACTACGCCTTCGCCGCTGCCAGCAGCCAGATCGAGAGCGGTCTGTCGCTGGACACCGTGGTCATGGACTACATCACCGATGAGCTGGGCGGCACCGTCACCAAGGCCCGGTACGGCGAGCCTCAGGGCCGCATGACCATCATCCCGCCGGAGAAGACGGATGACGGCAAGATCACCATCGGCGGTCTGGACGCCAACATCTGGATGACCAAGTACGGCAACGTCTACACCGACTGCAAGGCCGAGGACTTTATGGGCAAGCTGGGCTTTGCATGGGGCGATCTGGTGACGGTCAAGTTCCTGGATAAGACCCTGACCCTGCCGGTGGTGCCCACCTACTCCTATGTGGACTCCGGCAAGCCCGCCATCATCGTGGAGAAGGACGCCGACGGTAAGCCTACCGGCTACGTCTCCATGGCCATCAACATGGGTAACTTCGCCGAGACCTATGAGCTGGCCAAGAAGCACACCAACGAGGATAAGACGTGGTACTGGACCGCTTGGGAGGGTGTGACCTATCCCGTGGAGGTCACCTTCAAGATGGCGGAGAAGGGCGGCTACATGGCCGAGTACATCATGCACGACCTGCAGCGCACCAATGACCGTGCCGATTATCCCAACCTGTCCGACGCCGAGTTCGGCAACTTCCGCAACATCGCCACCACCGGCATGGGCAAGGATGTGCTGTATCGTGGCTCCTCCCCCATCAACCCGGAGCTGGGCCGCAACACCTATGTGGATGCCGCTCTGAAGCAGGCGGGCGTGAACGTCATTATGAACCTCGCCAACAGCCCGGAGGAGGCCGAGGCCTATGAGGGCTTCGCTGATACCTACTACTCCGGCCAGAAGGTGATCTATCTGAATCTGGGCGTGGACTTCTCCGCTCCGGAGTTCCAGAAGGGTCTGGCCGAGGGCCTGCGGTTCTTCGCCGCCAACAAGGGTACCTACTATGTCCACTGCACCGAGGGCAAGGACCGTGCCGGTTTCGTCTCCGCTCTGCTGGAGTGCCTGATGGGCGCTACCTATGACGAGGTGGTGGCGGACTACATGGTCACCTACTACAACTACTACGGCGTGGAGCCCGGTACGGACAAGTACAACGCCATTGCCAACAGCAACATCATCAAGACCCTCCAGAACGCCTTCGGCGTGGAGGATCTGTCCAAGGCCGACCTGCAGAAGGGCGCTAAGGACTACATGAAGGCCATCGGTCTTACCGACGCTGAGATCACCGATCTGATGGTGAATCTGGGCTACGTGGCCCCCGTGGAGCCTGTGACACCCTCCAAGCCCGCTACCGGTGACGCCGGTATCGTGGTGTATCTGGGTCTGGGCGTGATGGCTCTGGCCGGTGGGGTGCTGGTGGCTAAGAAGAAGGAGCAGTTCTAAGAACGCACCTTTCCATAAGCAGGAAGTATTCCGCTGAATAGTGACCCCCATGGCCCGGGGCTTTGCCCCGGACCATGGGGGATCTTTTTGCTGGTAGGGGCAGGAGCCGCCGGTGGGCAAGGGGAAAGAGGCCGGTGCCGGGCGGGCTTGTGCCGGCGGACCGGTGTCCATGAGAGAGAATAAAAGCGTGAGCCGCCGAAGGACGGCTCACGCTTTTGATACAGGCCATGCTGTTGCTGCGGCTCACGCTTTTATGGGGTTCGTGCCTTTGGGATGCGTTCTGCGCTCTGTGCATGGGGGATGCGGCAGCGCAGAGCGGGCTTTTGCGGTAAGGGGTGCCCCTTATGCAAGCGAGTAACTCTTACGCAAACAGGTAGGCGTACCGGTCACGGACGGTGACGATGAGCTTTTCCAGCTCCGCAGGCAGGTCGTTGCTGCCGGAGAGGTCGTACTCCTTGGGCTCCCCGAAGGTACGCACCTTCACCCGGTCGCCGCTCAGGAACAGGACACCGGCGTTGTGGGAATCCGCCATATCCTCCGCCGTCTGGAAGAGGGTGAACTTATCGTGGCAGGGCTCGGAGTGGTAGGGGCAGAACTGGGTGCAGTTGCCGCACTCGTTGCACATTTTATCCACGTGCAGGATCTGGTGGCTGCCGTCGGCCATGGTAATGACCACGTTGGCCCGGTTGGGGCAGGAGTCGGCGCAGTTTTCGCAGGCGGTGGAGCACTGGAGGCAGCGCTCACCCTCGCAGGCGGCGCAGCCGCTCATCCGCAGGATACCCTTCTTGGCGATGGCGTCGGCCTTGGTGATGTAGGCCTGCTGGGGGATATCGTAGGTATGGGGAGCGCCGATGACCGCCTCGGCGAACTGTGCGGCGTCGGCAATGCCCTCCACCACCGTAGCGGGGCCACGGCGGGCGTCACCGGCGGCGTACACGCCCTCCACATTGGTCCGGAAGGCGGGGCGGCCCTTGCCGTCCACCTCCACGCCGTTGGAGGTCAGGAGGGCGCTGTCCACCTGCTCGCCCACGGCGGAGATCACCAGATCGCAGGGAATGTCCACATATTCACCGGTGGCCACGGGGCTGCGGCGGCCGGAGGCATCCGCCTCGCCCAGCTTCATCTTCTCGCAGCGCAGCACGCCGTCCTTTTGCTCCACCGGGGCGCACAGCTCGGCAAAGGTCACGCCGTCCGCCAGCGCCAGCGCCAACTCATGCTCGTCGGCGGGCATATATTTTTTGGTGCGGCGATAGACGATGGTGACGTGCTGGGCGCCGCTGCGCTTGGCCAGACGGGCCGCATCCATGGCGGTATTGCCGGCGCCCACCACGGCCACATTGCCGCCCACGGAGATGTTCCCGGCCTTGACGCCCTTCATCCACTGGATGGCGCCGGCCACATCGCCGGGGATGCCCAGCTGGCCGGGCTTCCATGCGCCCACGGCATAGAGGATATGGGTGTAGCCCATGGCCTTCAGCTCCGCCACGGAGGGGGCGGGAGCGCCGCAGCGAACCTCCACGCCGTACTTCTCCATCAGGGCGATGTCCTTCTGGATGGCCTCGTTGGTGATGCGGAAGGCGGGGATCACGTGGCGGGGGACGCCGCCCAGGCACTGCTCCCGCTCGAAAATGGTGGTCTCGACACCGGCACGGCCCAGGAAATAGGCGGCGGCGATGCCGGTGGGGCCGCCGCCGATGATGGCGGCCTTCTTGCCGGAAACCTTAGCGGGCTTCTGGATGGAGGCCATCAGGGCCTCATAACCACGCTCCGCCGCCACCAGCTTGGTATCCCGGATACGGACGGACTCGTCGTAGAAATTCCGGGAGCACTTGGTCTGGCACCGGTGGGCGCAGATGGTACCGGTGAGGAAGGGCAGGGGGTTCTTCTCGGTGATGAGCTTCAGGGCCGGGCCGTACAGGCCCTTGCGGACCAGCTCCACATATTCGGGGATATCCTGCTCGATGGGACAGCCGCCCTTGCAGGGAGCCGTGAAGCAGTCCAGCCAAGGCACCTGCTTGTCGCTCTTGCGGCTGGGCAGGGGCTTGATGGGCTTGACGTGGTGGAAGTCCGTGTGGCTGGCGGTGGACAGGTCACAGATGGCCTGCGTGTCCGTGCCGGAGAAGGGGCGGTAGGGCAGAGACTCCACCTTCTCCACCATTTGCAGCAGGCGGTTGTAGCCGCCGGGCTTGAGGATGGTGGTGGCCACGGTGATGGGCCAGATACCGGCGGCAAACAGCTTGTCGCAGTTGAAGTACTCGGCGCCGCCGGCGAAGGAGATCCGCATCCTGCCGCCGAACTGCCGGGAGATGCGGTGGCACATCTCGATGGTCAGGGGGAACAGGCTCCGGCCGGACATATACATCTCGTTGTTGGGCAGCTCACCACGGGTGGTGTCCACGGGGAAGGTGTTGGAGAGCTTCAGGCCGAACTCCAGCCCGCAGCTGTCCGCCAGCTTCTGGAGCCGCTGGAACATGGGAACGGCGTCCGCCCACTGGAGATCCTCGTTGAAGTGGTGCTGGTCAAAGACGATGTAGTCATAGCCCATGGCGTCCAGCGTCCGCCGGGCAGTCTCGTAGCCCAAAATGGTGGGGTTGCATTTGACGAAGGTGTGCAGGTGCTTTTCGGAGATGAGATAGCTGGCAATGCGCTCGATCTCATCGGGAGGACATCCATGGAGGGTAGAGACGGTGACGCTGCCGGAGACACGGGGGGAGATGGCGTCGATGAAGTCGCTCTCCGCCGGGAACAGCTCCTTCAGAACCTCCTTGCACTCACCGAAGATGGCGGTACGGCGGGCGTCCATCATGCCGTCGATGTAGGTGTTCACCTTCTCGCCCTTGATGCCCTCCAGATCGTAGCCTACGGACATATTGAACACGAAGCCGTCGGGATCGCCCAGATCGTAGACCTTGCTGAGAACCTTCAGGGCGCACCAAGCCTTGATATACTCGTCCATGGCCTGCGGCACCGTCAGCTCCGTGGACCACTCCTGATTGTAGCCCTCGTCGTTGGCCAGAATGCAGGGGCGGGGGACGCAGGCGGCCAGATCGGCGCCGTCCATCTTCTGGACGGTCTTGACCTCGAAGAACCGTGCGCCGGCCACATAGGCGGCGATGATGTTCTGAGCCAGCTGGCTGTTGGGGCCGGCGGCTGGGCCGAAGGGAGTTTCGATGCGCTCACCGAAGATGGGCAGGCTCTTGCCGGAGGCACGATAGGCCTTGTGGATGCCGAAGATCTCGCCGCAGTTGGCGTATTCGGTGACCACCCAGTTCATAAGGGAGCGGAAGGGGATGGGATACATTTTTTCAGACATGGGGATTCCTCCTTATTGTGATATGGGGATGATGGGATATCAATACGTTCTGTGGTTCAGGTCACCCCACAGCTTTTTGGCGGCTTCCAGAATGTGGGCGTTCTCTGCCTCCTCGTCGATGCCCACCAGCACACGGTCCTGCATCAGCACCTTGCCGCCTGCGATGGTGGTCTGGCACTGGCGGCCGGTCATGCCGAAGATCATGTGGCCGTCGATGTTCTCGTCGGAGAAGGGGGTGAAGGGCTTATAGTCCATGACGATGATGTCCGCCGCTGCACCGGCCTTCAGCACGCCCAGGGTGGCGGGGAAGTACTTCTCACCGATTTTGGCGTTGTTGCGGAACAGCATATCCGTCACCTCACACCAGCCCACGTTGGGCAGGCAGTTCTGGCTCCGCTGGGAGCACAGGGCCACCTTGATGGACTCCAGCATATCGTTGGTATAGGCATCGGTACCCATGCCCAGCAGGATGCCCCGCTTGTGCAGCTGGATCACCGGGCAGATGCCGATGGCGTTGCCCATGTTGCTCTCCGGGTTATTCACCACCATGGTGTTGGTGTGCTGGATGATCTCCATCTCGGCGGTGTTGACGTGGATGCAATGGCCCAGAATGGTCTTATCCCCCAGAATACCGTGGTCCTGCAGCCGCTGGATGGGGCGGCGGCCGTAGTTCTGCAGGGAGTCGTACACATCGTTCATGCCCTCGGACACATGGATGTGGTAGCCGGTGCGGCCGTTGTTGGCCTCCACCATCCGGTCGAAGGTCTTGTCGCTGATGGTGAACAGGGCGTGGCCGCCGAACATGGCCGCCAGCATGGGGTCCTTGTTCTTCTCACACTCGGTGATAAAGTCGGCGTTCTCCTGAATGGCCTGCAGGCACTTCTCCTCGCCGTCCCGGTCGGAGACCTCGTAGCACAGGCAGGAGCGCAGGCCCAGACGCTTGGACTCCTCGGCGATGGTGTGGAGGGTGCCGGGGATCTCGCCGTAGGAGGCGTGGTGGTCGAAGATGGTGGTGACGCCCTGCTTGATGGAGTCCATGTACAGGGCCGTGGCGCTGGCCCGTGTGCCGTCCATCATCAGCTTGCGGTCGATGGCCCACCACGTGCCGTCCAGCACCTCATAGAAGTTGGTGGGGTTGTTGCCCACGATGGACAGACCTCTCGCCAGAGCGGAATAGATGTGGGTGTGGGCGTTGATGAGGGCCGGCATGATGACGCCGCCCTTGGCATCGATGCAGTGGGCGTCGGGGTACTTCCGGCGCAAGGCGCTCTCCTCACCGACCTCCACGATCTTGCTGCCCTCGTAGGCCACGGCGCCGTGCTCGTAATAGCCCTTGCCCTCCGTGTCACGGGTGATGAGTCTGCCGTTGATGACCAGATTCATGATGTTTCCTCCTTTTATAATGTTTCCGGGTAACAAAAAATGTTCCAAATCCCCGGAGGGGATCTGAAACACTCAAGCAACCGCCGAGTGATAGTTGCAGCCCGTGTGCGAGACACTTCCTTACAGCTACCAATCTGAATTGTCACACTCATTCTACCCGAAAACGGCGCAAAATGCAACAGCAAATTCCATGGAAATGCCGAAAAATATCCGCAGGCATTCCATACCTGCGGATATTTCGGATAGGAAAGAGAAAACTGCTGAAAAAACTTTCAGTTTCGCTGCGGGGTTTACTTGGTGCCGAAGATGCGGTCGCCGGCGTCGCCCAGACCGGGGACGATGTAGCCGTTCTCGTTCAGGTGGTCGTCCAGCGCAGCGCAGTAGATGTCCACATCGGGGTGGCGCTCATAGATGAACCTCACGCCCTCCGGGGCCGCCACCAGGATCATCAGCTTGATATTCTTGCAGCCCAGCTCCTTCATCTTGGTGATGGCCATGTCGGCGCTGCCGCCGGTGGCCAGCATGGGATCCACGATCAGCACGTCACGGCCGGCGATGTCCTTGGGGTACTTCAGGAAGTAGAAGTGGGGCTCCAGCGTCTCCTCATCCCGGTACATACCGATGTGGGCCACACGGGCGGAGGGGACCAGCGTCAGGATGCCGTCCTCAAAGCCCAGTCCGGCCCGCAGGATGGGGACGATGGCCAGCTTCTTGCCCGCCAGCACAGGCGCCTCGAAGGGGCAGATGGGGGTCTCGATGGTCCGGGTGGTCATGGGCAGGTCACGGGTGGCCTCGTAGGTCAGCAGCATGGCGATCTCGCCCACCAGTGCCCGGAAGTCCTTCACGCTGGTGTTCTTGTCACGCATCACCGACAGCTTGTGCTGCACCAGGGGATGGTCCACAATGTGCAGGGTGGGAAACTGATTGCTCATAGTCTTGTCCTCCGCATATAAAAATTTTTGAATCAATCCAAAGTGATCTTCAGGCCCTTGGCCAGCCGCTCCCGCTCCGCCTGACTCAGCCGCAGGTAGACCGGAACCAGATCACGGGCGGATACCGTTTCGCCACGGGCGGCCATCTCCTCCGCCGCCAACGCCACGCCCACGGCGTTCTGCATCACCAGCTGGGCCGGGGCCATGCGGCAGGGGATGCCCGCCTCGGAGAGAAAGCCGCTGCACAGAGCGGCGCCGTCCCCCACCACCAGCTTGAGCCGGGGGTCGCCTTGCAGCTCCTCCGCCAGCTGGGACAGGGCGATGGCCCGGTCGGGGGTCAGCCGGGTGAGCTGCCCGCCTTCGGCGGCGAATACGGCGTTATAGACCTGACTGCGCCGGGCGTCCATGGAACAGACGATGAGCCCGTCCATGTGCCGCAGGTTCTGGGCCATGGCCTCCAGCGTGGACACACCGCAGCAGGGCTTGTCCGCCGCCCAGGCCAGCCCCTTCAGGGCCGATACCCCGATCCGCAGGCCGGTGAAGCTCCCCGGCCCCGCCGCCACCGCCAGCAGGTCCATGTCCGACAGCGACTGCTCGCTCTCCCGCAGCATGGCATCCACCAGCGGCATCAGGGTGCGGCTGTGGGTGAGTCCGGTGTTCTGATAAGTATAGGCCCGCACCACGCCGCCGTCGGTCACGGCAGCGGATACGCTTTTGGCAGAGGTCTCCAGAGCCAGTATCTTCAAAATCCCGTCACCCCCGTTATGGTGATGCGCCGTCCGTTATCCTCACCCTCCAGCCGGCGGATGTCCACCCACACGGTGTCCTCCGGCAGGGCCTCGGCCACGTTCTCACTCCACTCCACGGCGCACACGCCGCCACGGTCCAGATAATCCTCCCACCCGATATCAAAGAGGGCGTCGGCATCCGGCAGGCGGTACATATCGAAGTGGAACAGGGGGATGCGCCCCTGATACTCGTTGACGATGGTGAAGGTGGGGCTGGTGACACGGTCCCGGCAATCCAGCCCACGGGCCAGACCACGGGTGAAGGCGGTCTTGCCCATGCCCAGCCCGCCCCGGTAGGCGACGACCGTGCCGGGGGTCAGGGCGCAGCCCAGCCGGCAGCCCAGCGCCTCCGTCTCGGCGGCGCTGTGGGTGAGATGCTCCATGTCCATCGCCTCCTGTCCTGAAATCGATTTATTATAGCACACATCCCCCCGGTTGAAAAGGGCAAACTTGCCCAAGGGTAGGGGGAATGTAGGCTTTACCTTTTTACGCTCCTGTGCTATACTGATACATGATGTGCAACCATACGAAGGGAGGGCGGCCCATGAACCTGTGTGACCGCAATGAGATACAGGAGCTGCTGCAGCGTCACGGCTTCCGTTTTTCCAAATCCATGGGGCAGAACTTCCTCATTGAAAGCTGGGTGCCGGAGGATATCGCCGCCGCCAGCGGCGCCGACCGACAGACCGGCGTGCTGGAGATCGGCCCCGGCATCGGCCCCCTGACCCAGCAGCTGGCCCGGCGGGCGGGAAAGGTGGTATCCGTGGAGCTGGACCGGCGGCTCTATCCCGTGCTGCGGGAGACTATGGCGGACTTTGACAACTTCACCCTGCTGGAGGGGGACGCCATGAAGCTGCCTCTGCGGCAGACGGTGAAAGAGCAGTTTTCCGGTCTACGGCCCATTTTGTGTGCCAATCTGCCCTATAACATCACCACACCTTTCCTTACCGCCTGCGTGGAGGCCCAGTGCTTCGACAGCCTGACGGTGCTGATCCAGAAGGAGGTGGCCCAGCGCATCTGCGCTGCCCCCGGTACGGCGGACTACGGGGCCTTTACCCTGCTGATGCAGTACTATACCCAGCCGGAGCTGCTGTTCACCGTTTCCAACACCTGCTTCCTGCCGGCCCCCAAGGTCACCTCGGCGGTGATCCACTGCCGCAGCCGCAAGGCTCCGCCGGTGGAGGTGTGCTCCAGAGAGATGCTGTTCCGCACCGTCCGGTCGGGCTTTGCCCTGCGGCGCAAGACGCTGGTGAACTCCCTGCAGACGGCCTTCCCCCTGCCCAAGGAGCGGCTGACGGAGATCGTCGTTGCCTGCGGGCTGGATCCCTCTGTGCGGGGAGAGCGGCTGGGGCTGGCGGAATATGCCCGGCTGGCGGATGCGCTGGCGGCGGAAAAGGAGGGGTGAGATGTTTCGCTCGTTGCTTGATCCCAACAGCGCCTTCTTCCGTGGCATGGAGCGGGTGTGGACGCTGGTGGTGCTGAATGTGCTGTGGGTGTTGTGCTCTCTGCCGGTGGTGACCATAGGCCCCTCTACAGCGGCGCTGTATCAGGTGCTGGGGAAAGTGATACAGGGGGAGGACAGCCACACGGCGAGAAAATTTTTCGCCGCATGGCGGGAGAACTTCAAGTGTGCCCTGCTGGTATGGCTGCCCATGCTGGCGGTGCTGGTTCTGTGCGGCTTTGATCTGTACTTCGCCGTTCTGAACGACCGTTTTTTGTGGAAGCTGCTGGCGGTATTCGCCTTGCAGCTGGCGGCAGTGGAGCTGACGTTTGTGTTTCCCCTGATGGCCCGGTATCAGAACACATGGCGCAGCCACATGAAAAACGCCATGCTGGTGGGGGTGGGGAACCTACCACGGATGCTGCTGATCTGGCTGATCTGGGCGGTGCCGGTGGGGGCGTGTCTGGTGTTCCCGTGGCTGCGGCTGTATCTGAGCCTTGTGTGGCTGCTGATCGGGTACAGCAGTCTCAGCTATGTGACGGCTCTGCTGCTGCGGCCGGTGTTCCGGCGGCTGGAGCAGCCTAAGGATGACCCGAAGAAGGACGGGACGGATGCGTCCTGACCGGCGGGGGCTGACGACTTGACAAGCGGCGTCAGGTATGGTAAACTATGATAAATTTTGTAATGTACGGAGGGTACAGCTATGAAGCACATTCAGACCATTGAGACCCGTGACCTCTGCCAGAGCGCCAAGAACGGCGGCTGCGGCGAGTGCCAGACCTCCTGCCAGTCTGCCTGCAAGACCAGCTGTGGTATTGCCAATCAGGCTTGCGAGAAGAAGAACAACGACTGAGTTGTGAAAACCATGGTGCCGCCCTTGCCGGGCGGCATTTTTGGCGTAGAGATCAAATATAAAGGTAGGAAACAGGATGATACATCAATATAAGCTGGGCAACCTGTGCGTGGTGCTGGATGTATGTTCCGGCTCCGTCCACGCCGTGGACGAGGTGGCCTATGACATGATCGCCGGGTTCGAGATGCAGGAGCGGGAGACGCTGGTGGATGCGCTGGCGGGGAAGTACCGGGATCGGGAGGACGTGACCCGGTCGGAGCTGGAGGAGTGCTACGATCAGCTGCTGGCACTGAAGGATGCGGGGAAGCTTTTCACCGAGGACACCTTCGCCCCCATGGCCGGGGAGCTGAAGGCCCGCACCTCCGGAGTCATCAAGGCATTGTGCCTCCATGTGGCCCACACCTGCAACCTCAACTGCTCCTACTGCTTCGCCAGTCAGGGCAAGTACCACGGCGACCGGGCGCTGATGAGCTATGAGGTGGGCAAGCAGGCGCTGGACTTCCTCATGGATCACTCCGGCACCCGGCACAATCTGGAGGTGGACTTCTTCGGCGGTGAGCCGCTGATGAATTTCGACGTGGTGAAGCGGCTGGTGGCCTATGCACGCAGCGTGGAGAAGGAGCGGGGCAAGCACTTCCGCTTTACCCTGACCACCAATGGGGTGCTCATCGACGACGACGTCATCGACTTCGCCAACCGGGAGATGAGCAATGTGGTGCTGAGTCTGGACGGCCGCAAGGAGGTCCATGACCGCTACCGGGTGGACTATGCAGGAAACGGCAGCTGGGAGAAGATCGTTCCCAAGTTCCAGAAGCTGGTGCAGGCCCGGCAGGGGAAGAACTACTATATGCGGGGGACCTTCACCCACGCCAACCCCGACTTTTTGAAGGACATCCAGACCATGCTGGATCTGGGCTTCACGGAGCTGAGCATGGAGCCGGTGGTGGCTGCCCACGGTGATCCGGCGGCCCTGACGGAGGCGGACAAGGAGATCGTCATGCAGCAGTATGAGGAGCTGGCCCGACTGATGCTGCAGCGGGACAAGGAGGGGAGGCCCTTCACCTTCTACCATTACATGATCGACCTCAAGGGCGGCCCCTGTATTTATAAGCGCATCTCCGGCTGCGGCTCCGGTACGGAGTACATGGCCGTGACCCCTTGGGGCGACCTGTACCCCTGTCACCAGTTCGTGGGCGACGAGAAATTCAAGCTGGGCAACATCTGGGACGGTGTGGAGAACCACGCCGTGCAGGCGGAGTTTGCCGGGTGCAACGTGTATGCACGGGAGGAGTGCCGGGACTGCTGGGCAAGGCTCTACTGCTCCGGCGGGTGCGCCGCCAACGCCTACCACGCCACCGGCTCCGTCCGGGGCGTATACGCCGACGGCTGCGACCTGTTCCGCAAGCGCATGGAGTGCGCCATCGCCGTGGCGGTGGCCCGTGAGCTGGGGACGGAATGAGCACCCCCATCTGCGATTTCGTCCGCCGCTACGCCGGCGGCGGGGCCGTGCGGCTGCATATGCCCGGCCACAAGGGCTGCGGCCCGCTGGGCTGCGAGGCGCTGGACATCACGGAGATAGACGGCGCTGACGATCTGTTTCACCCGGAGGGCATCATCGCCCGGAGCGAGGAGAACGCCGGGGCCGTTTTCGGGGCGCACACCCTGTACGCCGCCGGAGGCTCCACCCTGTGCATCCAGACCATGGTGCAGCTGCTGGCGGTATATGCACGCAGTTGGGGGCAGAGGCCCCTGCTGCTGGCGGGACGCAATGCCCACAAGGCATTCGTCAATGCCGCCGCTCTGCTGGACGTGCCGGTGCGCTGGCTCTGTCCGGCAGCGGGAGAGGCCTATTACAGCGGGGTCGTGACCCCGGAGCAGCTGGAGCGGGAACTGGCTTGCAGCCGGGAGCCGGTGACGGCGGTGTATCTCACCTGCCCGGACTATCTGGGGGAGCTGCCGGACGTGGCGGCGCTGGCGGCGGTGTGCCGCCGGGCCGGGGTGCTGCTGGCGGTGGACAACGCCCACGGGGCGTATCTGAAGTTTCTGTCCCCCTCCCGGCATCCCATGGATCTGGGGGCAGATCTGTGCTGCGACTCCGCTCACAAGACGCTGCCGGTGGTCACGGGCGGGGCGTATCTGCACATCGCCCATCAGGCCCCGGAGCTGCTGCACCGGCAGGCCAAGGCGTCCATGGGACTGTGGGGCTCCAGCAGCCCGTCGTATCTGATCTTGCAGTCGCTGGACGCTGCCAACGAGCTGTTGGCGGATTATCCGGAGAAGCTGCAAGCGCTGCTGCCGCAGCTGGAGAGTCTGCGTCGCCGGCTGGCGGCGCGGGGATGGGAGCTTCTCTCCGGTGAGCCGCTGAAGGTGACGCTGTGTCCCAAGGGGTACGGCTACACCGGCCCGGAGGTGGCGGCGGCGCTGGAGAGCGGCGGCATCTACCCGGAGTTTTATGACCCGGACTATGTGGTGCTGATGGTATCGCCCCAGAACGACCCGGCGGAGCTGCGGCGGCTGGAGGAGGTGCTGGCGGCGCTGCCCCGACGGCAGGCCATCCGGCAGGGGCCGCCCCCCATGCCCCGACTGGAGCAGGCGGTGACGCCCCATGAGGCCATGCTCTCCCCGTGGGAGGAGGTGCCGCTGGAGGCGTGCTGCGGCCGTATCTCCGCCGCAGGAGCACTGGGCTGTCCCCCGGCGGTGCCGGTGGTGCTGTGTGGCCAGCGGATGGATGCGGCGGCGGTGGAGGTGCTGCACTACTACGGCTTTCACCGGTGCGCCGTGCTGACGGAATAAGAAAAAGGAACCCCACGGCGTATTACGCTGTGGGGTTCCATATCTATGCGAGCAGGTCTGTAAGCCGGGTTCTGTATTTGACAGTCATCTATCTAAGCGCATCGTTGCCGGTGCGCTTCAGCCACCTCGGGAGCGGACGGGCCGCCCTATTGCTCCCATAGCGGTGTTGCTCCGGATAGAGTTTACAGCATCGGACACTCTCGAGCCGATGGGTGAGCTCTTACCTCGCCTTTCCACCCTTACCTCCGAAGAGGCGGTATATCTCTGTTGCACTTTTCCTGAAGTCGCCTTCGGCGGGCGTTACCCGTTATCCTTGCCCTGTGGAGCCCGGACTTTCCTCATGAACAGGCTTTCGCCTTGTCCCCGCAACTGTCTGGCCTACTCGCAGGGTCTATTGTACAGGATGGCGACGGAAAAGTCAACCGGAGATGGGAAAATGCAGCGGATGGGGCTATTAGAAGTGCCTTAAAACAAATCACTCAAAACCCCGGCGGAGTTATTTTGCATTGTTCCGACGGAATTATTAACATCGACAGAGTAATGCAAATTGTAGATAGACGAGCACTCCGAAAAATGGATTTTAATTTTGATATTATAGCCCTAAAATCTGACGGGAATTTGCTATTTGCAAGAAGGTATAAAAAGTGAGCCGCCCCCCCGCCAATGGGCAGAGGTTCGGCTCAAAAAACGGAAACAGAAGTTTCCTCATCCATAGTGTATGCAAACAAAGTCAAATTGTCAAGAGGAAATTATGGACGTTGAAATCCAAGACAACAGTAAAGAGATTTCTGCTGCGATCAAGGCGGCGCTGCTGCCGGAGATCGGCTCCTCCGGCGGGGTGCGGTAAAAATAAAAGGGGCGGCCTCTGGTAGAAGGCCACCCCCTTCAGGAGGAGATATAAGGGATGTGTGGAGAGGGGCTATCGGCGCAGCTGATCCCAGAGGACAATGCGGTCGGAGGAGAGGGTCCGGGGCAGATCGATGATGCGCTGGTTGCGGCTGCCCCGGAACTGGAGGGAGATGTCCTTTTCCTCCCGGAGGAAGCGGCCGTCCACCAGAATATCGATGCAGCGCAGGAGGTCGTCCGTCACCTCGCAGCGGGGGTAGGAGCCATCCTGCAGCAGCTCATCCTCCAGCCGGAAGCCGGTGAAGCACCAGATATTCTTCCGGGGATAGCGGCGGCGGATCTCCCGCAGGAAGGGCAGCAGGTCACGCTGGTTCCGGGGCTCGAAGGGCTCACCGCCCAGCACCGTCAGTCCGCTGATGAAGGGCTTGTCCAGCTCCCGGAAGATCTCCGTCTCCGTCTCGTGGGTGAAGGGCCGGCCGTAGCGGAAGTCCCAGGTCTGGGGCTGGAAGCAGTCGGGGCAGTGGTTGGTGCAGCCGGAGACGAACAGCGTCACCCGGACTCCGGCTCCGTTGGCGATATCACATTTTTTCAGGGCTCCGTAGTACATGACATGGTCTCTTTTCGGTAAGATATTGCGGGGAAATGGGGGCTTACAGGTGAAGGACCCGGTCCTTGATCTCCTGCGTGCGGCCCTGATTCCAGAACTGGGTGCCGATGTAGCCGCAGGTGCGGCGGGCCACGTTCATCTTATCCTGATCGGTGTTGCCGCACTGGGGGCATTTCCAGATGAGCTTGCCGTCCTCCTCCACCACGCTGATCTCGCCGTCCCAGCCGCAGACCTGACAATAGTCGCTCTTGGTGTTCAGCTCGGCGTAGATGATGTGGTCATAGATGAACTTCATGACCTCCAGCACGGCGGGGATGTTGTTCTGCATATCCGGCACCTCCACGTAGCTGATGGCGCCGCCGGGGGACAGGTGCTGGAACTGGGCCTCGAACTCCAGCTTGGTGAAGGCGTCAATGGGTTCGGTGACGTGGACGTGGTAGCTGTTGGTGATGTAGCCCTTGTCGGTGATGCCCTCGATGACGCCGAAGCGCTTTTGCAGGCACTTGGCGAACTTGTAGGTGGTGGACTCCAGCGGCGTGCCGTAGAGGGAGTAGTCGATGTCCTCGGCGTTCTTCCACTCCTTGCACTTGTCGTTCATCTTTTGCATGATGGACAGGGCGAAGGGGGTGGCGGAGGGGTCGGTGTGGCTCTTGCCGGTCATGAACTTGACGCACTCGTAGAGACCGGCGTAGCCCAGAGAGATGGTGGAATAGCCGCCGTAGAGCAGCTTGTCGATGACCTCACCCTTTTTCAGGCGGGCCAGAGCGCCGTACTGCCACAGGATGGGGGCGGCGTCGGAGGTGGTACCCTTCAGGCGCTCGTGGCGGCAGCGCAGCGCACGGTGGCACAGCTCCAGCCGCTCGTCGAAGATCTTCCAGAATTTCTCGATGTTGCCGCCGGAGGACAGGGCCACGTCCGGTAGGTTGATGGTGACCACCCCCTGATTGAACCGACCGTAGTATTTGTGCTTGCCGGGCTCATAATTCCCGGCGTTGGCGATGTTGCCCACCCCGGCGTCGGTGAAGCGGTCGGGGGTCAGGAAGGAGCGGCAGCCCATGCAGGTATACACGTCGCCCTTGAGCTCCTTCATCTTCTTTTCGGAGATGTAGTCCGGCACCATGCGCCGGGCGGTACATTTGGCCGCCAGCTCCGTCAGGTACCAATAGGGGGCGTCCTCGTGGATGTTGTCCTCCTCCAGCACATAGATCAGCTTGGGGAAGGCGGGGGTGACCCACACACCCTGCTCATTCTTGACGCCCTGATACCGCTGGAGGAGCATCTCCTCCACGATCATGGCAAGATCCTTCTTCTCCCGCTCGTCGTGGGCCTCGTTGAGGTACATGAACACGGTGATGAAGGGGGCCTGTCCGTTAGTGGTCAGCAGCGTCACCACCTGATACTGGATGGTCTGTACGCCGCGGCGGATCTCCTCCCGCAGGCGAGTCTCCACCAACTCGTGGATCTTCTCCTCGCCGGGGTCAAAGCCAATGGAGTCCATCTCCGCCTGAACGATCTTGCGGATCTTCTGGCGGCTGACCTCCACGAAGGGGGCCAGATGGGTCAGGCTGATGGACTGGCCGCCATACTGGTTGCTGGCCACCTGGGCCACGATCTGGGTGGCGATGTTGCAGGCGGTGGCGAAGCTGTGGGGCCGCTCGATGAGGGTACCGGTGATGACGGTGCCGTTTTGCAGCATATCCTCCAGATTCACCAGGTCGCAGTTGTGCATATGCTGGGCATAATAATCCGTGTCGTGGAAGTGGATGATGCCCTCCTCGTGAGCCTCCACGATCTCACGGGGCAGCAGCAGGCGGTTGGTGATGTCACGGCTCACCTCGCCGGCCATGTAGTCCCGCTGGGTGGAGTTCACCACCGGGTTCTTATTGGAGTTCTCCTGCTTGGCCTCCTCGTTGTTGCACTCGATGAGGGAGAGGATCTTGTCGTCGGTGGTGTTGGAGCGGCGCACCAGAGAGCGGGTGTAGCGGTAGGTAATGTAGTGCTTGGCCACCTCGAAGGCCCCGTGGGCCATGATGTGGTGCTCCACCATGTCCTGGATCTCCTCCACGGTGGCGGCACGGTTCATTTTCTGACATTGCAGCTCCACGGATTCAGCGATGCGGCGGATCTGCACCGGGGTCATGCGGTCGGCCTCGTCCACGTCCTCGTTGGCCTTGGTGATGGCTACAATGATCTTGGTGATGTCAAAGGCCACCTCGGAACCGTTGCGCTTGATGATCTTCATTCTCTTTCTCCTCCTTGCCATATGAAAAGTCGCCACAGGGCGGCTATGAATGCGAGCACTGTTATCATACACTATATATGGTGGTGATGCAAGGGGGAGAGCCAAAATATAGACGAAAACCAGAACCAAAAATCCAGAGGAAAATTTGTCAATACTTCACAATCGACACAAGATAAGGGATATTGCGGAGAAAAGAAAGCACAAAATATAGTGATCCTGCGGAAAAACGCCGGGGGAGCGGGAGGATTTTCACAGAAGGGGCCTCGTTTTTTTCGGGAAAGTGTGGTATATTGGGAGAAACGGATACGAAAGGGGCGGATCACGGGATGGAACTGCGGGAACTGCTGGAGATCGGGCCGGGACTGACGGCGCTTATCGGCGGCGGCGGCAAGACCACGCTGATGTATCATCTGGCGTCGGAGCTGCGGCAGCAGGGGACGGTGCTGGTGTGTACCACCACCAAGATATGGCCTCCGGCGCACCTGAGGGTCTGCACGGAGGAGGGGACGCTGCGGGAGGAGCTGCGCCGCCGGGGCATCGCCTGCGCCGGAATGCCTGCGGAGCAGGGAAAGCTGACGGCTCCGGCCATAGATGGCTGGGAGACCATGGCGGATTTCGTGCTGGTGGAGGCCGACGGCTCGGCGGGGCGGCCCTTCAAGGCCCATGCCGACTGGGAGCCGGTGCTGCCGGAGGAGCGGCAGGCTACGGTGCTGGTGATGGGGGCCGACGGCTTCGGCAAGCCCATCAGCCGCATGGCCCATCGGCCGGAGCTGTATGCCCGGCTGGCGGGCGCCACGGAGGATCAGGAGGTAACGCCGGAGCTGGCGGCTCGTGTGGTGCGACTGGAGTGCCTCCACGACCGGGTATTCCTGAATCAGGTGGATCGGGAAGAGGAGTGGCCACTGGCCCGGCGGCTGGCGGCGGCGCTGGACTGTCCCGTGACGGCGGGGACCCTGCGGGAGGGCCGGTGGCAGCGGCTGAAGTGACGGCGGAAAAAATTTTGCGGATAGGGCTTGCATCCGCTGGTCATCTGTGGTATAGTATGCCCAGTAAAAACATATGCCCCTAAGATGCGGACAGAATCCAAGGAGACTGGCCGGGGAGGGGACTCTGGAGAAGCTCACGACAGTGAGTGCCGAAGGTGCAAGGCCCACGGGCCGAATCTCTCAGGCAAAAGGACAGAGCGACCGGGCCGCCTTATGGGCGGCGGATTGGTGGTTTCTCCGGAGTCGCTGGCGCAGGCCGGCGGCTCCTTTTTTCGCAGAGGGGCAGGGAGGAGACACATTATGGAAGCGGTATTGCAGGTGGTACAGCGCATCAACTTTTATCTGTCGGATTATATTCTGGTGTTCCTGCTCATCGGTACGGGTCTGTATTTCTCCGTCCGCACCCGGTTTGTGCAGGTACGGTGCTTCGGTGAGGGGATGCGGGCGGTGTTCGGAGAGTTCAATATGAGGGGCGGTAGGCAGAAGGGGGGCCTGTCCTCCTTTCAGGCCCTGACCACCGCCATCGCCGCTCAGGTGGGTACCGGCAACATCATTGGCGCCTGCGGAGCCATCCTGCTGGGCGGGCCGGGGGCCATCTTCTGGATGTGGATCATCGCCTTTTTCGGCATGGCCACCATCTACGCCGAGGCGGTGCTGGCTCAGGAGACCCGCCGGGTGGCCGGGGACGGCAGCGTCAGCGGCGGGCCGGTGTACTATATCAAGCGGGCCTTTCCGGGGAGGTTCGGCACATTTTTAGCGGGCTTTTTCGCCGTGGCACTGATCTTGGCGCTGGGCTTCATGGGGTGCATGGTGCAGTCCAATTCCATCGGGGAGACCTGTGCTGCCGCCTTCGGTGTGCCGTCGTGGGCGGTGGGCATCGCGGTGGCGGTGCTGGCGGCGGTGGTGTTTCTGGGAGGTATCCAGCGCATTGCCGGGGTCACGGAGAAGCTGGTGCCGGTTATGGCGGCGCTGTATCTGCTGGGGGGACTTGTGGTGCTGGTGTGCCGGATCCGGTACCTGCCGGAGGCGGTGGGGATGATCTTCCGCTACGCCTTCGTCCCCAACGCCATCATCGGCGGCAGCTTGGGCTATGCCCTGAAAATGGCCGTCAGTCAGGGGGTCAAGCGGGGGCTGTTCTCCAATGAGGCGGGCATGGGCTCCACACCTCACGCCCACGCCATGGCCAAGGTGAAGCATCCCCACGAGCAGGGAGTGGTGGCCATGACGGGTGTGTTCATCGATACCTTCGTGGTGCTGACCATGACGGCGCTGGTGGTGATCTCCACCCTGTATGCAGGAAACGGCATCCTCTCCGCCGGGGCGGCGGAGGGCGTCAGCAAGGCCAACATGGCGCAGCTGGCCTTCGGCACGGTGCTGGGCAGCCGGGCGGGCAGTATGTTCGTGGCGCTGTGCCTGCTGTTCTTCGCCTTTTCCACCATCCTCAGCTGGAACTTCTTCGGGCGGCTCAACGTATCGTGGCTGCTGGGGGAGAAGGCCGTGGGGGTGTATTCGGTGCTGGCCATCGGGTTCATCTTTCTGGGTTCGTGCCTGTCCAACGACTTGGTATGGGAGCTGGCGGATCTATTCAACCAGCTGATGGTGCTGCCCAACGTACTGGCGCTGGTGACGCTGGGCGGACTGGTGGCAGCGGCCTGCCGGAGGAAGTAACGGCGGCGGGGACGGGAGACCGTCCCCGCTTTTCGGTGTTCTGCCCATAGATTTTTCCGGCGGGATGTAGTATCATGAGAGGCAAGATATCTGGCCCTGCGGGGCAGAGGAGGAACGAACATGGAATCCACACTGAGGCGCACCTGGGCGGAGATCGATCTGGATGCGCTGGCGCATAATTATCAAACACTGCGGCGGCGGACGGGGACAAGGTTCGTGGGCGTGGTGAAGGCGGACGCCTATGGCCACGGGTCGGTGCAGGTGGCCCAAGTGCTGGAGGAGCTGGGGGCGGACTATCTGGCGGTGTCCAGCCTGGACGAGGCCATGGAACTGCGGGCCGGGGGTATCCATATGCCCATTCTGATTCTGGGCCATACGCCGCCGGAGCGGGTGGAGGAGCTGCTGCGCTACCACATCACGCAGTCGGTGACCTGCGAAGCCAAGGCACTGGAGTACAGCGCCGAGGCGGTGCGCTGCGGCGGCACGCTGAAGGTCCACATCAAGGTGGATACCGGGATGTCCCGGCTGGGCTTCCTGTGCGGAGGTGACCACTTCGAGACGGGGGTGGCGGGCATCTGTGCTGCCTGCACCCTGCCGGGACTGGAGGCGGAGGGTATCTTCACCCATTTCGCTGTGTCCGATGAGGCGGATGCGGAGAGCGACGCCTATACACGGGGGCAGTTCGACCTGTTCTGCCGGGTCATCGGGGCGGTGGAGCAGCGGCTGGGACGGAGGTTCCCCCTGCGGCACTGCGCCAACACCGGGGCGGTGGCCCGGTGGCCGGAGACGTATCTGGATATGGTGCGGCCGGGGCTGCTGCTGTATGGCTGCGGTGAATTTGCCGGGCAGCTTGGCCTGCGGCCTGTGATGACACTGAAAACCACCGTCAGCACCATCAAGGTCTATGAGCCGGGGACCTCCGTCAGCTATGGGCGGCGGTTCGTCACGGACCGCACCACCCGCATGGGCGTGGTGCCTTACGGCTACGCCGACGGATTTTTCCGGTGCCTGTCCGACCGGTGGCAGATGATGACGGCGGAGGGGCCTGCCCCCCAGCGGGGACGCATCTGCATGGATATGTGCATGATCGATCTGACGGATCGGCCCAGCGTGGACGTGGGGGACGAGGTGGAGATCTTCGGGCCGGACAACTCCGTCAACGATATGGCGGAGCAGGCGGGAACCATCCCCTATGAGCTGACCTGCGCCGTCAGCAAGCGGGTACCCCGCATCTATCTGCGGCAGGGACAGGAGATCGCACGGGAGCTGCTGCTGCGGTTTTGACGAAATAGTAAAAGAGGGCCTGTGGCGATGCCGCAGGCCCTCTTTTTCGGAGAAAACGATTACAGATCCAGCTTTAGGTCGCCGGGCTTGATCCAGCCCCACTTCCGCAGAGGCATGGCGAACAGCCACGTCAGCACCGCCGGCAACACGAAGGAGATCAGCGCCAGCCCCAGCCAGTCCATGGCGCCGATGCCGGGCTTCAGTCCGGCGGCCACGTCGCTGACCCAGCCGGTATATACGCCGATCTGCCCCACCAGCCCGCAGGTGCCCATGCCGCTGGACACGGCGGGGCCGTTCATTTGCAGCTCAAAGACGCAGGTGGCGATGGGGCCGGTGACGGCGGCGGCCAGCGTGGGGGGGATCCAGACACGGGGATTGCGGACGATATTGCCCATTTGCAGCATACTGGTGCCAAGTCCCTGCGCCGCCAGACCGCCCCAGCGGTTCTCCGGGAAGCTCATGACGGCGAAGCCGATCATCTGGGCGCAGCAGCCTGCCACGGCGGCGCCGCCGGCCAGACCCGTCAGGCCCAGCGCCAGACAGATGGCGGCGGAGGAGATGGGAAGGGTCAGGGCCACGCCGATGACCACGGAGACGATGATCCCCATGAAGAAGGGCTGGAGTTCCGTGGCCCACATGATGGCCTGTCCCACGGCGGAGGCGGCCTTGCCCACCGGGGCGGCAATGAGGGCGGCGAAGCCGATGCCCGCCAGCACCGTGACGATGGGCGTCACCAGAATATCGATCTTAGTCTCCTTACTGACGGCCTTACCCAGCTCGGCGGCCAGAATGGTGACGAACAGCACCGCCAGCGGGCCGCCGGCTCCGCCCATGGAGTTGGTGGCGAAGCCCACGGGGATCAGGGAGAACAGCACCAGCGGCGGGGCCTCCAGTGCCCGGCCGATGGCTACCGCCATGCCGGGGCCCACCATGGCGGAGCACAGGCTGCCGATGGTGTAGGCCACGGCCCCCTCGCCCTTGCCGATGGTGACGATGCTCTCCGTCAGGAAGCCGATGTGCAGCTGCGTCCCCAGAGTGTTGAGGATGGTCCCCACCAGCAGGGTGCAGAAGAGACCCTGCGCCATAGCTCCCATGGCGTCGATAAAGTAGCGCTTGGCGGAGAATGCGATGTTCTTCCGGGCCAGAAATGCTTTGAATTTGTTCATGAGTGTCCCTCTCTTATTGGTAAACTTTGGTGTCTTGACACATGACCACTTTCCAATATTATAGCGGCTCTTTTCCATTTGTCAACAGAAAAATTCCCGGCGGAGGGAGGGCCTCCGCCGGGAAAAGGGGAAATGGTCGTTCTTTTAGGGTCGGTGGTCACTCCACCAGAAAGCCCCGCTGGCGCAGAAGCTGCAGCAGATGCTCATAGGCGGTCTCGTCCGGGCAGGAGAGGGTGTGCAGATGCACGCCGCCGGTGAGCTGGGACAGGGGGGCGGCCCCGTCCATGCGCTTCATGAACTGATCCACGTCCAGACGGCTGGACAGGTGCAGGGGAGCGGTAAGCTGCCCGTAGACCGGGTGCTCCACGATGACGTCCACCACGGTACAGCCGCAGCCCACCATGGCGTCGAGCTCGTCCCGTGTCTCCTCGGCAGAGTGCGTACAGGCGATGCGGCGCAGCAGGCCATTTTGTACGGGGACCACATAGCCCCGTGCGGTGGCGGTGATCTCCTGACCGGCGGCACGCAGCAGGGCGATATCCCCCACGATGATCTGACGGCTGACGCCCAGCTCCTGGGAAAGGGTCGTGGCGCTGATAGGCGCTTGGGATGCGGAAAGTAGCCGGGCAATTTGCTGGCGGCGCTCCGAAGCAGTCATAGCAGACATGGCAAGGTCTCCTCTTTTGAAAATCTCTGGTCATTATACACCAACTGCCATTTTTTGGCAAGCACTTTTTAGCGTATAGAGAGGCTGTTTTCTGTTATGTGACGAAAACGTGACGAAACTATGGGGGATTTGGCGGAAAGAATTTCACTATCTGCGCTGTGTATGCGAAAATCGCTGTAAAATGGGATCATGAAACCTTACTAATATGAGATAAAATGAATGTGGATGCTAAAAATTTAGCGGCGGGAGGGCGTGGAATGATCCCGACGACAGAAAGCGGCAGGCTTTTTCCCGGCGGGCGAATTGACAAGGGGAGCGGTGTGTGTTACAATTTGGTTACAAGTGTATGGTTCTATTAAAGAAGGGAGTTATTCAAATGGCTGAAAACAAAAAGACCGAGGGTCTCATCTATAAAAACCACCCTCTGCGCCGTATCGACAACATCATTTACTACGGCAGCATGGCGGACAAGTACATCATTATGCTGCAGATCCTGGACACCAAGAAGGAGCAGGACATGGACGTGGCCACCCGTGTGTCCGTGCAGCTGCAGCTGACGGATCCCGACCTGAAGTCCCGTGACCGGGTGGTGAAGAAGTCCGAGAAGGACAGCCTGTACGCAGCCATGGACGTGGGCTCCATCTGGCTGGAGCGGGCTCTGGCCGGGAAATAAGCGGGTGTCCGGCATGACACGAAAATTTCTGCTGGCGGCGCTGGTGATCCTGACGGCGGCTTTGTGTGCGGTACATCTCATCACGGAGCGCACGCCGCCGGAGAATGTGGTTTCCCCCGCCGTCCACTTGGGCATGGTGGTGCCAAGAGAGGCGCTGGAGAAGCTGAAGGCGGCGGAGACTGCGGCTCTGGCGGCCCCCCAGACGGCGGAGCCGACGGCAGACGTGACAGCGGAGCCTGCGGAGGAGGAGAGCCTTCCGGCGACGGATACCTCCGTGCTGGCGGCGGCTGTCACCACTGACGCTCTCTACATCCGCCGCAGCGGCGATTGGGACGCCGAGGCGCTGGCGCTGGTGGACTATGGCACCACGGTGGCCGTCACGGGAAAGAGCGGCGGCTGGTATCAGGTGCGCTACGACGGCATCGAGGGCTATCTCTCCGGGGAATATCTGGATCTGCGAACCTCCGGCCTGACCGGCTACGGACAGGTGACGGCGGATGCACTGAATCTGCGTTCCGGGGCCGGTACCGGCTATGAAACGGTGACATCCCTCCCCAATGGGGCGTGGGTGTCGGTGTCCGGATTTGAAAACGGCTGGTTTTATGTAGACTACGACGGGGTGAGCGGCTACGTCTCCGGGGACTATCTGGAGCTGTCTGCCTCACGGCCCCAGTCCGGGGGAGATACCTCCTCCGATGGCGGTTCTTCCGGCGGCTCCGACGACCTACCCAGCGGCGGCGACGCCGGAACGGTCTCCGGATCGGCGTCGGATCTGGTGGCGCTGGCCCTGTCCTATCAGGGGGTGCCTTACGCCTATGGCGGGGCGTCTCCCAGCGGCTTTGACTGCTCCGGCTATACCATGTACATCTATCAGCGGTTCGGGGTGTATCTGCCCCACGGGGCCACAGATCAGCTGAGCTACGGCATGGCGGTGGGCTTCGGGGAACTGCAGCCGGGGGATCTGGTATTCTTTCAGGATGCGGATTTCTCCTCCAGCGCCGCCTCCCACTGCGGCATCTACATCGGAGACGGGCAGTTCATCCACGCCACCTCCGATTCCCGCTTCAACTGTGTGAAGATCACATCCTTCAGCGAGAGCTACTATGCCAGCCACTTCCTGACGGGCCGGCGGTTGTTCTGAGGGGATAAGAGAACAAAAAGCATCGCATCTGCATAGCAGATGCGATGCTTTTTTACTATTTCTATCGTGTTATGTTACCTATCAGAACAGGCCGGAGATGACGCCGTTTTCGTCCACGTCGATGGCCTCTGCCGCCGGGGTCTTGGGCAGACCCGGCATGGTGAGAATGTCCCCCGTCAGGGCCACGATGAACCCGGCTCCGGCGGAGACCTTCACCTTCCGCACCGTCAGGATGAAGTCCTGAGGGGCCCCCAGCTTTGTGGGGTCATCGGAAAGACTGTACTGGGTCTTGGCCACGCACACCGGCAGGCCGCCGAAGCCCAGCTCCGTCAGGCGGTCGATCTCCCGGTCGGCCTCCTCGGTATAGGCCACATTGCGGCCACCGTAGACACTTTGGGTCAGGGCCAGCAGCTTGTCCCGGATGGGGAGAGCGGCATCGTAGGCGAAGCGGAAGTGGTTTTCCCGCTCCAACGCACGCAGAACGCCGCAGGCCAGCTCCATGCCGCCCCGGCTGCCCTTCTCCCACACCTCCGATAGGGCCACCTCCGCCCCGTAGGCGGCGCAGGCCTCCTGCACCAGTGCCAGCTCCGCCGCCGAGTCGCTGGTGAAGCGGTTCAGGGCCACCACTGCCGGCAGACCGTAGATCTGCGTGATGTTCTTGATGTGCCGCAGCAGATTGGGGATGCCTCGGCGCAGGGCTGCCGTGTCCTCCGTGGCCAGCTGGGTCTTATCGGCGCCCCCGTGGAGTTTCAGGGCCCGGACCGTGGCCACGATCACCACTGCATCCGGCCGCAGTCCCGATCCGCGGCACTTGATATCCAGAAATTTTTCGGCACCCAGATCGGCGCCGAAGCCCGCCTCCGTTACCACATAGTCCCCCAGCCGCAGGGCGGCCTTGGTGGCGGCCACGCTGTTGCAGCCGTGGGCGATGTTGGCGAAGGGGCCACCGTGGATGATGGCGGGAGTCCCCTCCAGCGACTGGGCCAGATTGGGGCGGATGGCGTCCTTCAATAGGGCAGCCATGGCCCCCGCCGCCTTCAGGTCGCCGGCAGTCACCGGCTGGCCGTGGCCGTTGTATCCCACGATCATCCGGGCTAGACGAGCCTTCAAGTCCGCTAAATTTTCCGCCAGACACAGCACCGCCATGACCTCCGTAGCCACAGTGATGTCAAAGCCCTCCTCACGGGGTACGCCGTTTCCCTTGCCCCCCAAGCCGCAGAGGATGTACCGCAGCTGGCGGTCGTTCATGTCCACGCAGCGCCGCCACGTCACCTGTTGGATGTCCAGAGCGTTGCCCTGATAGATGTGGTTATCCACCATGGCCGCCAGCAGGTTGTTGGCGGCGCCGATGGCGTGGAAGTCGCCGGTGAAATGGAGGTTGATGTCCTCCATGGGGGCCACCTGCGCCCAGCCGCCGCCGGTGGCTCCGCCCTTGAGGCCAAACACCGGCCCCAGAGACGGCTCCCGCAGGGCCAGCACCGTCTTTTTCCCCAGCGCCGACAGGCTGTCCGCCAGCCCAATGCTGGTGGTGGTCTTCCCCTCCCCGGCGGCAGTGGGGTTGATGGCTGTGACCAGGATCAGCTTCCCGGTCTGGGGCTTGCCCGCTGTGGCGGAGGGCAGCAGCTTGGCCTTATAGCGGCCGTAGCACTCCAGCTGCTCCTCCGTCAGGCCCAGCTTTGCGCCGATGGCGGTGATGGGGAGGAGGGTACAGCTCTGTGCGATCTCGATATCTGTTTTCATAGGTCAGTCCTCCTTGCGCTGCCGTCTGCGGGATGCGGAGACGGTATTTTCCATGAGCATGGCCCGTGTCATGGGGCCTACGCCCCCCGGCACGGGGGTGATATAGGCCGCCTTTTCCGCTACGGCGGCGAAGTCCACGTCGCCGCAGAGTTTGCCCTCCTCATTGCGGTTCATAGCCACATCCACGACCACGGCGCCGGGTTTGACCATGTCGGAGGTGATGAGGCCACGGCGACCCACGGCGGAGATGAGGATGTCCGCCCGGCGGCACTGCTCCGCCAGATCCGGCGTGCGGCTGTGGCAGACGGTGACGGTGGCATCCTCCGCCAGAAGCAGCAGAGCCATGGGCTTTCCCACGATGTTGCTGCGGCCCACCACCACACAGTGTTTCCCGGCGGGGGAGATGCCATACGCCCGCAGCAGGGCCATGATCCCGGCGGGGGTGCAGGGCAGGAAGCGGGGCAGCCCCAGCATCAGGCGACCCACATTCTCCGGGTGGAAGGCGTCCACGTCCTTCTCCGGGCGGATGGCCTCCAGCACGGCCCGGCTGTCCAGCCCCTCCGGCAGAGGCAGCTGCACCAGGATCCCGTCCACGTCCTCCCGGCGGTTCATCTCCTCCACCAGCGCCAGCAGCTCCTGCTGGGTGGCTTCGGCGGGCAGATGGTGGTTCAGGCACCGCACCCCGCACTGGGCGCAGTCTTTCTCCTTGTTGCGGACGTATACGGCGCTGGCGGGGTCGTCCCCCACCAGAATCACCGCCAGACCCGGCTGGCGGGGCAGGGCGGCGGCCTTCTGCCGCAGCCGCTCCCGCATCCGGGCGGACAGGGCCTTGCCGTCTAACAGCACGGCGCTCATGACGGGTCCTCCGTCGGAGCTTCGCCGGAGGGCTCCTCTTGGGAGGGAACCTCCGTCTCGGAAGAGACGGATTCGGCGGGAGCATCCTCAGTGGGAGCTGCCTGAGCGGGAGACTCAGCTGCCGGGGCGGCAGCCGCTTCGGCTGCGGCGGCGTTGCGGGCCGCCACAATGTTGACATACAGCTCCTCCGGCTTGTGGGGATGGAGCTTGATGTTGTAGTACAGCATGAAGAGGGACACGAATACCATCACAAGGCTCAGGGCCTGCGACACCCGGATGGGCTGGCCACCGATGGTCCAATTGAAGAGATACAGGCTGTCGGTCCGCAGGCCCTCGATCCAGAAGCGGCCGATGCCGTACCAGAGGAAGTAGAACCATGTGTTCTCACCGTCGAAGCGGCGGGCCTTGGATACCACGAAGATGATGAGCAGCAGGCCCGCCAGATTCCACAGGCTCTCATACAGGAACGTGGGGTGGACCTCCACCAGCTGGCCGGTGACGGTGGTCAGCTGCATCCGCCAGGGCAGGGTGGTCTCGGCGCCGAAGGCCTCCCGGTTCATGAAGTTGCCCCACCGGCCGATGCACTGACCGATGAGCAGGCCCATCACCGCAAGGTCAAGCATGGCTCCCAGCTTATAGCCCCTGTGACGGCTGACGCAGATGCCCACGATGACCACGGCGATGACGGCGCCGTAGATGGCAAGGCCGCCGTCCCAGATGGCGATGGCCTTGCGGAAGCTGAAGCTGCCGTCGCTGTTTTTGAACTGATCCAGATAGAACAGCACATAGTAAATTCTTGCCCCCACGATGGCGCAGGGGATACCCCACAGAACGCTGTCCAGCAGGTCGTCCTCGGTGATACCGTACTTGGATTTCTGGTTCATGCACCACCAGATGGCGATGACCAGACCAAGGGCGATGAGGATACCGTACCAGTAGATGCCGTTGCCGATGTCCAGCGCCTTGGAGCTGGCGGTAAAGGCCCAGTCCCCGAACAGACCGGGGAACCGGATGGGGCTGTCAGTCATAATTTGCATGATGATTCCTCCTTGGGATAAAGTGCAGAGCGCCGTGCGCTCGAAGGGGTGGGGTGGCTTCAGGCCTGCGCCGCCAGCTCACGGGCCAGCCGCTCCACCACGCCGGGGGCGTAGGGCAGCTCCAGCCCGGCAGCTGCCAGCGTTTCGGCGTAGAGCTTGCTGCCGCCGGAGGCGCACAGGGCGTGGTATCTGGCCCAGCCGTCCACGGGGTCGGCGTCATAGGCGGCCTTCAGCTGCTGGGCGCAGACGATGGAGAGGGCGTAGCTCACCACATAGCGGGGGAGCATATAGATGGCCATGTTGGTGAACAGATCGCAGCCGGCCAGCACCTGCTGCCGCCACGGCTCGTTGTTCTGCGCCCGGCCGAAGGCCTTCTCCGTGCGGTCGAACTCCTCCGCCCACTGAGAAAGAGAGGCATCCGGGTGCTCATAGAGCCACGTCTCGAAGGTGTGGATGGAGCAGAAGGCGCACAGCTCCTTGATGAAGTCGTAGCGGTGCTCCGTCAGGAACTGGGGGGCGTGAGGGCCGAAGAAGTCCCGTGCGTAGGGGAGGGTCAGCAGCTCCATGGTCTTGGAGTGGACCTCTGCCAGATCGGGACTCAGCCCCACATAGTCCGCCAGCGGCTGGCTGCGGTAGGAGAGGTAGCCCTGAAGGCCGTGGCCCAGCTCATGGGTATAGACGGTGACGTCGGAGCCGGTGCCGTCGCAGTTGGCGAAGATGAAGGGCATCCCGCAGGGGGCACCCAGCATATCGCAGAAGCCCATGCCGGAGATTTTATTGGGAGAGCCTGCCACGTCCAACAGGTCGTGGCGGACCATCTCGTCGAAGAAATGTCCCGCCTCCGGACTCAAGGCGTGATACATCCGGCCAGCGGCCTTGGGCAGCTCCTCTGCCGCCACGGGGACGGCGTTGCCCTCTGGGAACACCAGCGCCCGGTCATAGGGCAGCAGCGTTTCCACCCCCAGCCGCTGGCGCTGCTGCTCCTGCATTTGCAGGTACAGGGGGGTGATGTACTTTTGCACCTGACGGCAGAACTCGTCCAACTCCGCCCGGCCATAGCCCAGACGCTGCATACTGAGATCGCCGTAGTCGGCAAAGCTGTCGAAGCCGTTTTCACGGGCCAGCTGGTTCCGGGCATGGACCAGCTCCCGCAGGAGCTTTTCCATCACGGGGCCGTTTTCCACGGCGGTCTGCTGCTGGGCGTCATAGGCGGCCTTGCGGCGCTCCCGGTGGGTGCTGGTCAGTGCAAAGCGCAGCTGACCGCCGCTGAGAGTCTCGCCCTGCACCTGATACTTGGTGGAGGCTGCCAGCTGCTGGTATTGGGCGGTGAGCCGGGAGATGCGGGCCTGCAGCTCCTTGCCGCCGGTGTGGAGCCGCTGGTCCAGCGTCAGCAGGCGGCGCAGCTGGGGGCCGAAGGCCTCATCCACCGCCGCAGCGTAGGGACTGTCTGCAATGGTCATGGACAGGGACTGGGTATCTAGCGTCTCCAGTCGGGGCAGAGTCTCCTGCAGCTCCCGCTGGTAAAATTCATCGGTGACATCGTGGAAGGCCCGGATGGTGGCGATGCTCTGGCAGAGAGCTACCTCTTGCTGGAGGGCATCCCGCTGCCGAACCACCTCCAGCAGATCCTCCGGATCTTGGGCGTCCTTAGCCCGCTGGGTCAGGGCATCATACCGGGCCTGAAGGGCCTCTACATCGGGGCTGGTATAGGGAAGACCGGAAAATTTCCAGTTGTCGTTCACGATCAGTCCTCCTTGGGATAGATAACGGACAGGGCCGCACGGCTGCGGCAGATATGCTCCCGGATGAAATCCAGCACATCCTGCGGGGTGATGCTGTCGTAAATTTCCGGGAAGCGCAGGGGATCAAAGTGCTGGAAGCAGCCCTCCACCAGAGAAATGGCGATGGAATCGAAGGAGTTGAGACCCTTCAGGGAGGCCCCAAAGTTCCCCCGCTTCATCCGCTGCCAGTAGTCCGGATCCAGACCCTCACGGGTCAGGCGTCGGGCCTCCTCTAAAATGGCCTCCATCACGGCAGCGGGATCGTTGCTGTCGCCGCCGGCGTAGGCGTAGGCCGCTCCGGGCAGCAGGTCGAAGGAGCTGCCGAAGGAGCCGTTGATGAGGCCCTGACTGTACAGCCGGGAGAACAGGGGACTGGAGTCCCCCATGAGGATATCGCAGGCCAGATCCCCCAGGATGTCCCAGCGCAGCCGCTGCTCGCCCTCCGGGGGAGCGGGGCATTTGAAGCCCACCAGAAACGACGGCATGGACACCTCCATCCGGCAGGAGGTCTCCGACTGAGCGGGGGTGTCTCCCTCGCTGCCACCGTAGTCACGGGGGATATCCGGGCCGCTTTCCGGGGGCAGGATATCCTCCGCTGCCCGGAACACCGCCTCGGCGTCCAGATCACCCACCGCCACCAGACACATATTGGCGGGGGTGTAGAAGGCCTTGTGGCAGCGGTACAGGGTCTCGGCGGTGATGCGGGAAATGCTCTCCACGGAGCCGGCCACGGGGATACGGGCGGGACTTTCCCGGTACAGGGCCTGCAGCATCCGCTTATAGACCTGCCACTCCGGGTCGTCCTCGATCATGCCGATCTCCTGAGCGATGATGCCCTGCTCCTTGGCCACGCTCTCGTCGGTGAAGTACGGCATCGACACAAAGGACAGCAGCTGCCGCAGATTCTCGTCAAAATGCTCCGTGCAGTCGAAGTAGTAGGCCGTCATGGCATTGCTGGTAAAGGCATTGGGCTCGGCGCCGTTTTTGGCCATCTCCTGCATGGCGTTTCCGTCGGCGGTGTCGAACATCTTGTGCTCCAGATAGTGGGCGATGCCCGCCGGGGTATCCTGCCATGCGCCGTCCTGCTGAAAGCGCAGGTCCATGCCGCCGTAGCGGGTGGCGAACATGGCGTATTTCCGGGTGTAGCCGGACTTGTGGACCACATAGGCCGGCAGGCCGTTTTTCAGGCGGCGGAAGGTCACCGTCTCGTCAATGCGGGGATAATACATCCTCACACCTCCTTTCCCTTCAGGAAGTAAATGGTATCCAGCTGCACACTCTGGGCTGCCGCACGGATGCGCTCCGGGGTCACCTGCCGCAGCAGCGCCGCCATCTCCTCCGGGGTCTCCCGGCGGCCGGTGGCCGCCAGCCCCAGATAGTAGTTCTCCAGCGCGCCCTGAGAATCTCCCAGCGCCTGCAGGGCGCTGAGCAGACTCTCCCGTGCCGCCGTCAGCTCCCAGTCCTCCCAGAGGCCCTGCCGGATCTCGTCCAGCTGGCGGAGGATCTCCGCCTTGGCCCGGTCATAGTCCGCCGTCTCGATGCCGGAGGACACCGTCAGGATGCCCTTGGAGCGGACGTAGGTGCTGGAGGCATAGTAGCAGAGGGAGAGCTTCTCCCGGACGTTCAGAAACAGCTTGGAGTTGCTGGAGCCGCCGAACATGAGATTAGCCAGGATCATGGCGGGCTCGTCATCGGTATCGCAGCGGAAGCCCATGGAGAGCTTGCCCTGCGTCACGTCCATCTCCTCCGTCACCAGTCGGGGCTGGGAGGGAGCGGCGAACCGTCGGGGCGGCTCCGGCTCCGTTTGGGGGCCACGGGTCAGGGAGGAGAAGGCCGTCAGCAGGGCCTCCTCCACCCGATGGCACTCGGCGCTGCCGCAGTAGAACAGCTCCAGCCGGGAGGAGGACATCATCCGCTGGCTGTGGGCGTAGAGCTTCTGGTTGTTGATCTTGACCAGCCCCGCCTCGTCACCGAAGCGGCTGATGCCATAGGGTTCCCCGGCGCACATCTCCTGCAAAAGCCGCAGATCGGCCCAGTCCCGCTTGTCGTTGCGGATGGAGCGGATGGCGTCGGCCAGATTGGCCTTCTCGCCCTCCACATATTCCTGCAGAAACCGGCCGCCACGGGTCACAGGGTCCAGCAGCAGCTCCCCCAGCAGCTCCGCCGCAGGCTCCAGCAGCGGTTCATTCCGGGAGACGAACCGGTCGTCGATAAAGCTGGCCACGAAGCCAAGGCACTGCGTCTCCCCCCGCTTGCGGATGGTGGGGCTGATCTGTGCGCCGTAGAGCCGATCCATGGCCGCAGCGAGCTGCTCCATGTCCGGGCAGCGCATGGTGCCGCGGTGCAGCACCGCCGGCAGCAGGGCGTTGTAGGACGCCGTTTCCTTGGCCAGCGGCGTGATGAATTGGGCCGACAGCACCCCGGTTTTGAATTTCCGGGCCGGCAGATAGGTCAGATACACATGGGGCATGAGCTCCCAGCGCTTCACTTCCATGAGATAGGCACCTCCATCGGGTCGTAATCAGAGCCTATTATACCGCAATCTGCATCGATTGAAAAGAGCCAGTTGCCGGAGCGGGGAATTTTTATGGGCAAAAGGAAGCGGGGCGGACAGAGGGTCCGCCCCGCAGGGGATATAGCTTTAGGAGAGAGAAACGATTTCGTACCTGAATCCGTCATGCCTGTATCGAGAAAACGCCCCCTTCCGGGGTTCGGAAGGGGGCGGCGGTCATGGGGGCATTACTTTCCCGACAGGTCCACGGCATGGCGGATGAAGCTCATAGGCGGTACCGGCCGGGGCAGGGGCATGGTAAAGGTCATCTGAGGCATTTTCGGCTCAAAGAGGGGCAGTCCGTCGGCATCCGTCATCTCCGGCACGGTAAGGGAGAAGGGGCGGGTATCCGGCCCCACCACCTCCACGGTATCGCCGGTGCGGAACTTGTTGCGGAGACTCAGGGTGGCCAGTCCCTCCGGGGTGCAGTCCGTTACCACAGCGCAGATCTGCCAGTCCCGGATATAGCGGGAGTTCTCGTAATACTGGCCGGGAGGGCCGTAGAAAAAGCCGGTGGAATAGTGGCGGTGGCTGACGTGCTCCACCTCGTCCCGCCAGACGGGGTCGGCGGGGCGGCCCTGCGCCACGTCGTCGATGACATGGCGGTAAGCACCGGTAACGATGGCGGCATAATAGGCGGATTTAGCCCGGCCCTCGATCTTCAGGCAATCCACTCCGGCGTCCATGAGGTCGTCCAGATGGTCGATCATGCACATATCACGGGAGTTCATGATGTAGGTACCCTTTTCGTCCTCGAACACCGGAAAGTACTCGCCGGGGCGCTTCTCCTCCATCAGGGCGTACTGGTAGCGGCAGGGCTGGGCGCAGGCGCCCCGGTTGGAGTCCCGACCGGTCATGTAATTGGAGAGCAGACAGCGGCCGGAGTAGGACACGCACATGGCCCCGTGGCAGAAGGTTTCCAGTTCCAGCTCCGGGGAGGTGCGGCGGCGGATCTCACGGATCTCGTCCATGCTCAGCTCACGGGCCAGCACCACCCGCTTGGCGCCCAAATCGTACCATGCCTGAGCGCAGGCGTAGTTAGCGATGGATTGCTGGGTGCTGATGTGGCGCTCGCAGCGGGGGGCGTATTTCCCCGCCAGCGTGAAGGCCCCCAGATCCGCCAGAATGAGAGCATCCACCCCGGCATCGTTCAGGCGCTCCAGATGGGCGGGGAGGGCATCCACCTCGCCGCTGCGGGGCATGGTATTGACGGTGACGTGGACCCGGACGCCGTGGTCATGGGCATAGGCCACCGCAAGGGGCAGCTCCTCCGGGGAGAAATTCCCGGCGAAGGAGCGCATCCCGAAGGAGGTGCCTGCCAGATACACGGCGTCGGCACCATAGGCCACGGCCATTTTCAACTTTTCCATGTCCCCGGCCGGGGACAGCAGCTCAGGTTTTTTTCTCATCATATCCATCAATCCGGGGCGTACATATCGCTGTTGACGAAGGCCAGATGCTCGTCATAGGTGCGGAAGAAGTGGCTGACTCCGTCCTTGCCGTAGGCAAAGTAGTAGTAGCCGGTGTCGTTGGGATGCACCGCCGCCTTGATGGAGGACAGACTGGGGTTGCAGATGGGGCCGGCGGGGAGGCCGCCGTATTTGTAGGTGTTGTAGGGGCTGTCCAGATCCGTGGAGAACTGGGTATCGTCCATGCCGGCGATGTGCAGGGCGTAGTAGATAGTGGCGTCGGACTGGAGGGCGGTGCCGATCTCGGAGTTGTCGCCGCTGAGACGGTTATAGAACACGGAGGAGATGTTGGCACGCTCCTCGTCGTCCCCGATGGCCTCCTTTTCAATGATGGAGGCCAGTGTGACGATCTCACGGAGGCTGTACTGGGAGTTCTCGATATCCGTCAGCAGATCGCCGCTGACACGGGTCTGGAAGTTGGAGAGCAGGCGATCCAGCGCAGAGACGGCGTCCTCCTTGTGGAAGAACTCGTAGGTATCCGGGAAGAGGAAGCCCTCCAGCCGGGTGATGCTGCCCAGATTCTCGTTATCCACAAAGGTGTAGTCGAACACATGGTTCTTGGCGGCCTCTGTCAGGTCCTCCACATTGGACACGTCGCTGTCGGCCAGCAGTTGGATGGTCTCCTGCACGGAGTAGCCCTCCGGGATGGTGACCTTCACCGTCCCGGCCACAGAGGAGCCCTGCTGCATGGAGTCGATGATGCAGTTGTAGTCCATGTCGGTGTTGAGCTCGTAGCTGCCGGGCTGGATGGTGTCCTTGGCGTGGAAGAGGGGACTGGTGATGACGAACAGCAGCTTATATTTGATGATGCCCGCCTTCTTCAGCTTGGAGGCGATCTGCCCCACGGAGTCGCCCTTTTCGATCTCCACCGTGGCGGTGAGAGGTGCCTTGTTCAGGGCGCACACGTCATTGACTATGAGCCAACCCAGTCCCGCCAGCAGGCAGGAGCCCAGCACCACACCGGCGCAGTAGATGGCCCAGAAACGGGCCCGGCGCATTTTCTTGCGCTGCTTGCGCTGAGTCTGCTGGCGGCGCACCTCGTCGGCGTTCCAGCTGGTGGTCTCGTTGTTTTTGCGGTCTGCCATAGATCGTTGTTCCTTTCTTTATCGCATTTTTCCCCAGCGCAAATCAGACCGGACAAGATACCTTCCGGGGCGGTGGGGCATAGAATAAGCCAGTGAAGAACAAGTGAGGTGAGGTTCAAGTGTGCTTTGACAACAACAACTGCTCCTGCATCTGGCTGATCGTCATCGTTTTACTGGTGCTCTGCTGCTGCGGCGGCGGACAGAACGAGCGCTGCTGCGGCGGCGACTCCCGCTGCTCCTGCTGAGGGACATAGGGACAGACACGTACCATAGGGTTCGGCCGAACCGGGACGGGACGCTGCGGCGTTCCGTCCTTTTTTACGGCAGCAGATCCGCCACACGCTCCAGAACCTCCTGATGGATGTCCTGAATACTGCGGATCCGGCCGTCCCGGTCGCAGCGGATGCGCTGCCAGCCGCACCAGTCCACCACACGGGCGGCGCTCTCCCGGCAGGAGCGGAGATAAGCCTCGTCCTGCTCATGGATGTCGGCATGGGTATGGGTGGCCTCCTCCCGGCGGCGCATCATCTGCTCGGACAGCTCCGTGGGGAGATCCAGGTACAGCACTCGATCCGGAGCCGGCAGACCCAGCTTCTGATACTCGAAGTCAAAGAGCCAGTCCACAAAGGGCCGCTGCTGCTCCGGCGGAAGCTTGGAGGTCTGGTGAACGGCGTTGGAGGTGGTATAGCGGTCGGCGATGAGCAGACCGCCCTGCTCATAGTAGCTGCCCCAGTCCTGCTTATAGGAGGCGTAGCGGTCCACGGAGTAGAAGGCCGCAGCGGCATAGGCATTGACATCGCCGGGCTTCTGGCCGAAGGCTCCGCCCAGATAGAGCCGCACCAGCGCCGAGGATTCCTCCTGATACCGGGGGAAGGTCAGCTTGCGGTAGGGAACGCCCCGCCGGGTCAGCTCCTGACACAGCAGCTCCGACTGCGTAGCCTTGCCGGAACCGTCGGTCCCCTCAAATACGATGAGCTTTCCCTGCATGGCATGGTCCCTCCTGTTGGCTCGGAAAATTTTATCACACTATTCTACCACAGCTTTCCCCATTTGTCCACATGGGAAACCGGCGTTTACAGAATGGCAAAAACTTGATATAATCACAGAAACGATCCGAGCGGAGGACGAATGGATGCATATTTTTGACATGGACGGGACCCTGATCGATTCCAACGGCATCTGGCGGGAGGTGGATGAGGCATTTCTGGCCAAGCGTGGCTTTCCCTACACCAAGGAGTACTATCAGGGGGTGGCTCACACCATTTTCCCGCTGGCGGCGGAGTTCACCAAGCGCTACTGCCGTCTGGAGGAGTCTGTGGAGGATATCATGGCAGAGTGGATGGAGATGGCCGGGGACGCCTACGCCACACGGGTACAGGTGAAGCCCGGCGTGCGGGAGTATCTGGATCAGTGCCGCCGCCGGGGGCAGCGGATGATGGTGCTGACCTCCAGTGTCCCGGCCCACTGCCGGGCGGCACTGGGGCATCTGGGACTGATGCCATATTTTGAGGAGATCTTGTTTGCCCACGATCTGAAGATCGAGAAGAAGGACCCGGAGATCTTCCGGGTAGCGGCCCGACGCATGGGCGTGGAGCCGGCGGAGTGCGTGGTGTACGACGACTCCGTGGAGGCGTGCCGTGGGGCCAAGGCGGCCGGGATGCACACGGTGGGGGTCTACGATCAGTTCTTTCACGTCTCGTGGGAGGAGATGACACGGGTGTGCGATCGAACCATCCGGAGCTTCACGGAGCTGCTGGAGGACTGAAAAAACGGAATTGCCGAAAGAAGAAACAGGGGAGGGGACAGTGGATGCTGCCCCCTCCCCTGTGGCCATTACGGACGATTCTTTTTTGTCCCCGACGGGTGCCTTGCTTTCAGCGGATAAGGAACGTGTCTCCGACGGCCTGCTTCTCCAGCTGCTGGGAAAAGTGGGCCGCCGGAGGCACGGTTCCTATGAAAAATACCGCTATTGGCAGAAAAGCATCCCGGCGGAGACGATAAAAAACGAAAACTTACCCACCGCGGACCGGTTCACACCTTACTGTAACGGCTCACGCAGAGGTCGTGGTGCAGGGCCACCTGTCCCTCGTCCACCAGCCAGCCCGACAGATGCAGGAAATTGCGCTGGGTGACGCTGATGCGGAAGGGATCATGAGTGTGGATGCCCTCCTGACGGCAGTAGGCATAGAGCCACTGGTCGGCGGTCATGCCGTCGGTGAGACAGCTCAGCAGCCGCCGCCCCTTATCGTGGATGGCGGCGATGTTGGCATCGATGACGGGGCCGAGCTCTGTGACGCTGGTCTTATGGGCCAGCACATAGGCCGGGCAGCGGAGACTGCGGAGAGACTCCATCACCGCCAGATCACGGGCAATGTGCATGATGGTGGGCAGCTTGAAGCGCTGCAGCTGCTCCGGCCCCAACAGGCAGTCTGCCAGATAGGCAGTGCCGTCGGGGGTGATAAAGCCCATCTGCCCGGCAGAGTGGCCCGGCAGGGGCAGCAGGCCGAAACGGGCGCCGCAAAAGTCCAGATGATCGACATCCGGAGAGATGAGAACGTCCGACAGGAAGCATTCCTCCGGAAACATGGACTGGATGGTGCCGTAGGTGAGGGTCTCGTAGTTGGCCCGGAAGGCGGTGGCATCGGCGCAGATGGCGGCCTCGATCATGGGCATGGCGATGGGGCAGCCGTAACGGCAGCGGAGATAGGCGGCGTTGCCTACGTGGTCATAGTGGGCGTGGGAGCAGAGGATCCCCTTAGGGTGCAGGCCGTGCTCCTCCAGCAGGGCGGTAAGGCCCTCCCGGTCAGAGGCGGCGATGCCGGTGTCCAGCAGGACAATGTCCGTATCCGTCAGGCGGTAAAAGGGGATCAGGGCCGTGGCTCCCACGGCGGCCCATGTATCTTTATGTATGTGCAGCAGCTCCATAAGGCGTCTCCTATCAGTTTCTTTTCGGTGAGATGGTACCATCTTCTGCCGGAAAATGCAAGGCGGGGAGAGAGGACGGAAAAAATTTTGCTTTTCCCTCTATGCAAACGGGAAAAAATAAGGTAAAATACTCCCAAGTATCACATACGGAGGAAGAGCAATGGACGAACCGAAGTATAAACGGGTGCTGCTGAAGATCAGCGGCGAGGCACTGGCGGGCGAGAAGCACTTCGGCCTGGACTTTCAGGTGCTGGGTCAGGTGGCGGACGTCATCAAGGAGTGCGTGAACATGGGCGTGCAGATCGGCGTTGTCATCGGCGGCGGCAACTTCTGGCGGGGCGTGAAGAACGGCGAGGGTCACATCGAGCGCACCCGTGCCGACCACATGGGGATGCTGGCCACGGCCATGAACTGCATGGCGCTGGCGGACGTGCTGGAGCAGAAGGGTGTGGACGTCCGGCTCCAGACGGCACTGGAGATCCGTGAGGTGGCGGAGCCCTATATCCGGGCCAGAGCCGTCCGGCATCTGGAAAAGGGCCGGGTGGTGCTGTTTGGCTGCGGTGTGGGATGCCCCTTCTTCTCCACCGATACGGCGGCGGTGCTGCGGGCGGCGGAGATCAACGCCGACGTGATCCTGCTGGCCAAGAACATCGACGGCGTGTACGACTGCGACCCGGCCAAGAACGCCGACGCCGTGAAGTTCGACGCCATCACCTATGACGAGGTGCTCAAGCGTCATCTGGCGGTGATGGATTCCACCGCCACCAGCCTGTCCATGGACAACCACATCCCGGTGCTGGTGTTTGCACTGAAAGACCCGTATAATATCGTGCGTGTGCTGCGGGGCGAAAAAATCGGAACGATCGTGAAGGAGGCATAACCATGCTGAAGGAACACTACAAGGTATACGAGGAAAAGATGAAGAAGAGCGTGGAGGCGGTGGAGCGTGACTTCGGAGCCGTGCGGGCCGGACGGGCCAACGCATCCGTCCTCAATCGCATTCAGGTGGACTACTACGGCACCCCCACCCCCATCCAGCAGATCGCTGCGGTGGCGTCCCCCGATCCCCGGACGCTGCTCATCACACCTTGGGACGCCTCGGCCCTGAAGGGCATTGAGAAGGCCATTCAGGAGTCCGATCTGGGCATCAATCCCCAGAATGACGGCAAGTCCATCCGGCTGGCCTTCCCCCAGCTGACGGAGGAGCGCCGCAAGGATCTGGTCAAGCAGATCCGCAAGTACAACGAGGGCGGCAAGGTGGCCATCCGCAACATCCGCCGGGATGCGCTGGAGGCGTTCAAGAAGATGCAGAAGGCCTCCGAGATCACCGAGGACGAGCTGAAGCTGGCTGAGAAGGACCTGCAGAAGATGACCGACGACCACTGCAAGGAACTGGATAAGCTGCTGGATACCAAAGAAAAGGAACTCATGTCTGTCTGATGGGCCTGTTTTCCAAAAAGAAGCATCATACGGCGGGGCAGGTGGATGAAAACCGCCTTCCCCGCCATATCGCTGTTATCATGGACGGCAACGGGAGATGGGCCAAGCGTCGGGGCCTGCCCCGCACCGCCGGACATAAGGTGGGGGCGGAGGTGTTCCGCAAGATCGCTACCTACTGCAAGGAGCTGGGAGTGGAGTACCTGACGGTATACGCATTCTCCACGGAGAACTGGAAGCGCCCGGCGGACGAGGTCAACACCATCATGGGCCTTCTGAAGCAGTATATGCTGGAGGCCATCGACTCCATGGAGCGGGATCAGATCCGGCTGCGGTTTCTGGGGGACCTGAGCGCCCTTTCGCCGGAGCTGCAGGAGCTGGCCCGGCGCACCAACGAGATATCCTCCCACATTCAGGGCTTTCAGGCCAACGTCTGCCTGAACTACGGCGGCCGGGATGAGCTGCTGCGGGCGGCCCGGCACTTTGCCGCCGACTGTGTGGAGGGCCGCTGCCGCCCGGAGGAGCTGGATGAGGAGCGATTCTCCGGCTACCTGTTTACCGACGGTCTCCCGGATCCGGAGCTCATCATCCGCACCAGCGGAGAGGAGCGGCTGTCGGGCTTTCTGCTGTGGCAGTGCGCCTATTCGGAGCTGTATTTCTGCGATACCCTGTGGCCGGACTTCGGGCCGGAGGATATGGACCGGGCCATCGTGGCGTATCAGCAGCGTGACCGCCGGTTCGGCGGGATAAAATAAAGAGGAAAGCATATGAAACAGAGAATTATCGTGGCGGTGATCGGCATCCCGCTGCTGCTGGCCATCCTGTGCGTGGCACCGGACTGGGCCACGGCGGCGCTGTTGGCAGCGCTGAGCGTGGTGGGTACCCATGAACTGCTGGCGGCTGTGTGCGGGCCGGAAAAGACCCGGCGCTGGACGGCGCTGCCGGCGGTGATGGGCATATTAGTGGTGCTGCATTTTTACGGTGCGGGCCATGGGTGGCAGCTGCCGCTGGGCATCGTGGACGGGCTGCTGCTGGTGGGCGTGATAGCGCTGCCGGCGGCGGGCGTGCTGACCTACGGCAAGCCCCACGCCCTGACCCTGCTGGATGTGTGCGTCATGGCGCTGGCGGGGCTGGCCATCCCGGCCTCCTTCAGCTGCCTGCTGCTGCTGCGGCTGCTGCCCTACGGCGGCGGACTGGTGTTGGTGCCGCTGGTGGCGGCCTTCTGCAGCGACTCGGCGGCCCTGTTTACCGGTATGGCCTGCGGCAAGCACAAGCTGTCGCCGCTGGTAAGCCCCCACAAGACTGTGGAGGGCGCCGTGGGCGGCCTTGTCGGCGGCGTGCTGGGCATGGTGATCTTCCGGATCATCTTTTACCTCTGTACCCTGCAGCCCCTGCACATCGGCGGCTGCATCCTCATGGGTCTGGTGGGCGCTCTCATGGGCCAGCTGGGCGACCTGAGCTTTTCGGCCATCAAGCGCCAGTACGGCATCAAGGACTATGGGCGGCTGCTGCCGGGTCACGGCGGCGTGCTGGACCGGTTCGACAGTGTGCTGTTTGCTGCGCCGGTGCTGTGGCTCATGACCTGCTGGGTCATCGGTCTGTAACAAGGAGAAACGATTATGACAAAGACTGTTGCGGTCTTGGGTTCCACCGGCTCCATCGGGCGGCAGACGCTGCAGGTGGTGCAGGAGCTGGGACTGACGGTGGCGGCGCTGACGGCCAACCGCCAGGTGGATCTGCTGGAGCAGCAGGCCCGCCAGTTCCATCCGAAGCTGGCGGTGCTGTATGACCGGGCGGCGGCGGGAAAGCTGCGGCTGCGGCTGTCCGACACGGATATCCGGGTGGCGGAGGGGCCGGAGGGGCTTCTGGAGGCGGCGACGCTGCCGGAGGCGGACACGGTGGTCACCGCCGTCATGGGCAGCGTTGGACTGGAACCCACGCTGGCGGCTATCCGGGAGAAAAAGCGCATCGCTCTGGCCAATAAGGAGACGCTGGTGTGCGCCGGCGAACTGGTGATGGCGGAGGCGGAGCGCTGCGGCGCCGAGATCGTGCCGGTGGATTCGGAACACTCGGCCATTTTCCAGAGCCTGCAGGGCTGCCGGGATCGCCGGGAGGTAAAGCGTCTGCTGCTGACCTGCTCCGGCGGGCCGTTTTTCGGCCTGAGCCATGAGGAACTGGAGCATAAGACCCCGGCGGACGCTCTGAAGCACCCTAACTGGAGCATGGGGGCCAAGATCACCATCGACTCGGCCACCCTCATGAACAAGGGACTGGAGATCATCGAGGCCATGCGGCTGTACCGGCTGCCGGTGGAGCAGGTGGAGGCGGTGATCCACCGCCAGAGCATCGTCCATTCGCTGGTGGAGTACCGGGACGGGGCCATGATCGCCCAGCTGGGAACGGCGGATATGAAGCTGCCGATCCGTTACGCCTTCACATGGCCCTACCGGGCCGAGACACCGGATCGGACGCTGGATCTGCTGTCCTGCGGGCCGCTGACCTTTCAGGCCCCGGATACGGAGGCATTTCCCTGTTTGGCCATCGCCCGCCGGTGCGCCCGGACGGGCGGCACCGCCTGCGCCATCATGAACGGTGCCAATGAGGAGGCCGTGGGCCTGTTCCTGCGGCAGGAGATCGGCTTTAACGACATCGCCCGGCGGGTGGAGGACGCCCTGTGCCGGGTGGAGGTGAAATATACGCCCTCTCTGGAGGATATACTGGAGGCAGACAGACTGGCCCGTGCCGCTGTACTGAACCGGTAGGAGGAACCATGATCTATATTATTGCTGCGATCCTGATTTTCGGCGTACTCATCGCCGTACACGAGCTGGGCCATTTTCTGGCGGCCAAGGCCTGCGGTGTGCGGGTCAACGAATTTTCCATCGGTATGGGCCCCACCATTCTGCACAAGACCAAGGGGGATACCACCTACTCTCTGCGGCTGCTGCCCATCGGCGGCTTTTGTGCCATGGAGGGCGAGGAGGAGGACTCCAACGACCCCACGGCCCTGAATAACCAGAGCTTCTGGAAAAAACTCATCATTTTTGCCGCCGGGGCCTTTATGAACTTTCTGACGGGCCTGATCATCATCGTCGCCCTGTACGCCGGGGCCAAGGCATTTTACGTCCCGGTCATCACGGACTTTGCCGACGGCTGCCCCCTCCAGAGCGAGAGCGGCCTGCAGGTGGGGGACCGTCTGGTGAGCATCGACGGTGAGCGGGTGTATGTTTACAGTGACGTGAGTCTGCTGCTGGGCCGCAACAAGACCGGTGTATTCGACCTGAAGGTCAAGCGTGACGGTCAGACCGTGACCCTGAAGGACTTCCCCATGGAGCGGGCGGAGTACACCGACCAGCAGGGCCAGACCTACACGGGCTTCGGCCTGATGTTCGGGGCGGAGGAGGCCACCGTAGGCAGCCGCCTCCGGTACAGCTGGAACAATGCCGTGGACTTCGTGCGGATCGTGCGCCTGTCCCTGCAGATGCTGGTGACCGGTGAGGCGGGCCTCAAGGACGTCAGCGGCCCGGTGGGCATCGTCTCCACCATTACGGACGTGGGCGAACAGGCGGAGAGCGCCTCGGCGGCGGTGGAGAACATCGCCTATCTGGCGGCGCTGTTGGCGGTGAATCTGGCGGTGATGAACCTGCTGCCCCTGCCGGCGCTGGACGGCGGAAAGATCTTCTTTCTGGTGGTCAACGCCCTGTGTATGCTGACCATCCGCAAGAAAATTCCGGAAAAATTCGAGAGCTACGTCCATCTGGCCGGCTTCGCGCTGCTGATGCTGCTGATGCTGGTCATCACCTTTCAGGACGTGTGGAAGCTGTTTCGGTAAGAGAGAAAGAGCACACGGGACGGGGAGCGGCTTCCCGTCCCTGTGGTGCGTTTTTGCCCCATGGAGGGGGATAAACTGAGGAGGAATCAGCCATGAGCAAGCAAATTCATGTGGGCAGCGTCCCGGTAGGCGGCGGGGCGGACATCGCCATCCAGTCCATGTGCAACACCCGGACGGAGGATGTGGCCGCCACCGTGGCCCAGATCCTCCGGCTGGAGGAGGCGGGGTGCGATATCATCCGGGTGGCGGTGCCGGATATGGCGGCGGCGCAGGCCGTGGGTCGTATCCGCCGGGCCATCCACATCCCGCTGGTGGCGGATATCCACTTCGACTACAAGCTGGCGCTGGAGTGCGTGCGGCAGGGCATCGATAAGATCCGCATCAACCCCGGCAACATCGGCTCACAGGAGAAGGTGCGGGCCGTGGCGGACGCCTGCCGCAGCGAGGGCATCCCCATCCGCATCGGTGTCAACGGCGGCTCGCTGGAGCGGGAACTGCTGCAAAAATACGGCGGCGTCACCCCGGAGGCGCTGGTGGAGAGTGCCATGGGCCATGTCCGCCTGCTGAACGACTGCAATTTCGACGACATCTGCATCTCCGTGAAGTGCTCCCGTGTGCCGGTGAACATGGCGGCCTATCAGCTGCTGCGCCGACAGACGGATTACCCCCTGCATCTGGGAGTCACAGAGGCGGGTACGCCCCGGATGGGGGTACTGAAATCCGCCATCGGCATCGGCGGCCTGCTGTGTCAGGGCATCGGCGACACCATTCGGGTGAGCCTCACCGCCGACCCGGTGGAGGAGGTGCGTGCAGCCAAGGATATCCTCTCTGCCGCCGGACTGCGGCAAACGGGGCCGAACCTCATCTCCTGCCCCACCTGCGGCCGCACAAAATACGACATGATCCCCATTGCACGGGAGGTAGAGCGCCGGTTGGAGGGCTGCACCAAGCCCATCACCGTGGCGGTGATGGGGTGCGTGGTCAACGGGCCGGGGGAGGCCCGTGCGGCGGACGTGGGCATCGCCGGCGGCGACGGCGAGGGTCTGGTGTTCCGTAAGGGGGAGATCCTTTACAAGGTGCCGCAGGACAAGCTGGTGGACGCTTTGATGGACGAAATCGACCGACTATGACAGCAGGAGTGCGCTATGAGGGAACAGATCACATTTTTTGATTTTTTTGAAAGCTTCGTGCCGCCCAGAGAGCTGCGGCTGCTGTTCCACGATGCCGTGGTCACCGGTGGGTCACTGGATCGGAAACAGCGGGCGCTGGAGCTGGACGTGGCCACCGGGGAGCGCATCCCGGAGGCAGCTCAGACGGCGCTGGAGCAGCTGCTGACCCGGCAGTACGGCCTGCACCGGCTGCATCTCACCATTCATGACCGGAAGGCGGAGAAGAAAAACGGCGGCACCGAGGTGCTGCTGGGCAAGGAGATCAAGGGCAAGCCCGTCTCCATGACGGAACTGAACGTGAAAATGGGTACGGCCATCGTGGAGGGCAAGGTCTTTGCCGCCGAGTGCCGGGAGACCAAGCGCCCCGGTATGTGGATGCTGAGCTTCGACATGACGGACTATCAGAGCTCCGTCACCGTGCGTAAATATACCGAGGGGCAGGAGGCACTGGCCCTGCAGAACGCCATCGCCCCCGGTATGTGGCTGCGGGTGCAGGGGCAGCCGGAGCTGACCCGTGACGGCAAGGACATTCAGCTCAAGCCCTACCACATCATGAAGGTTCCCCATGAGGGCCGCAAGGACACGGCCCCGGAGAAGCGGGTGGAGCTGCACCTGCATACGAAAATGTCCAACATGGACGCCCTGACGGACACGGCCGCCGTCATTAAGCAGGCCATCTCCTGGGGACACCCCGCCATCGCCATCACCGACCACGGCGTAGCCCAGTCCTTCCCGGATGCATGGCACACCGCCAAGGGAAAGATCAAGATCCTCTACGGCGTGGAGGGGTATTATGTCAATAACCTCGACGACCGCATCGCCGTCCACGGTCCGCAGGATCAGAATTTTGCCGACGAGATCGTGTGCTTCGACATCGAGACCACGGGCCTGAAGGTGGAGCGGGAGGCCATCACGGAGATCGGCGCCGTGGTGCTGCGCAACGGCGAGGTGGCGGAGCGGTTTCAGACCTTCGTCAACCCCAACCGCCGCCTGACGCCGGAGATCGTGGGCCTGACGGGCATCACGGATGCCATGCTGGCCGACGCTCCCCAGCTGAAGGAGGCCCTGACGAGTTTTCTGGAGTTTGTGGGGGATCGCCCGCTGGCGGCCCACAACGCCGAATTTGACATCAGCTTCATCCGGGCCGGGTGCCGGAAGGTGGGCCTTCCCTTCGATCCCACCTATGTGGACTCCCTGATTTTGGCACAGAATCTGCTGCCGGAGCTGCACAAGTATAAGCTGGATATCGTGGCGGAGCATCTGGATCTGCCCGCCTTCAACCACCACCGGGCTTCGGACGATGCGGCCATGGTGGCCTATATGCTGATCCCCTTCTTCGAGAAGCTGGAGCGGGAGCTGGGCATCCACCGCCTGCAGGAGATCAACGGGGAGATGCTGAAGCTGCGGCCTCAGGGCAGCAAGACCAGCCGCTTTCCCAAGCACATCATCATTCTGGCCAAGAACAAGCTGGGCCTCAAGCACCTGTATCAGCTGATCTCCGCTTCCAACCTGAAATACTTCAAGCGGGTGCCCATCATCCCCAAGACGGAGCTCATCACCCACCGGGAGGGATTGATCATCGGCTCGGCCTGCGAGGCGGGCGAGCTGTTCCGGGCGGTGACGGATCACAAGGATTGGGCGGAGCTCAAGCGCATTGCCTCCTTCTACGACTATCTGGAGATACAGCCCATTTGCAACAATCTCTTCATGCTGCGAAACGGCGACGTGCAGTCGGAGGAGGAGCTGCGGGAGTATAACCGCACCATCGTCCGGCTGGGGGAGGAGCTGGGGAAGCCCGTCTGCGCCACCGGCGACGTGCATTTCCAGGAGCCGGAGGACGAGATCTATCGCCATGTGCTGCTGGCCAGCAAGAAGTTCCCCGATGCCGATGCGCCGCTGCCCATCTACTTCAAGACCACCGACGAGATGCTGGAGGAGTTCTCTTATTTGGGGGAGGACAAGGCATATGAGGTGGTGGTGACCAATCCCCGCCATATTGCGGATCTGGTGGAGGAGATCGAGCTGCTGCCGCCGGGCCAGCTGTTCCCGCCGAGGCTGGAAAACTCCGAGGAGGACCTGAACCGTCTGGTGTGGGACAAGTGCCACGAGCTGTACGGCGACCAGCCGCCCCAGCTGATCGTGGACCGCCTGAACGTGGAGCTGGGCAGTATTCTGGGCAAGTACGACGTGGTGTATATGTCGGCACAGAAGCTGGTGCAGCGGAGCCTGGAAAACGGCTATCTGGTAGGCTCACGAGGCTCTGTGGGCTCGTCGCTGGTGGCCTATATGTCGGGCATCACCGAGGTCAACTCCCTGCCGCCCCACTACCGCTGCCCCAAGTGCCGCCATTCGGAGTTCATCACCGACGGCAGCTTCGGCTGCGGCGCTGATATGCCGGATAAGGTCTGCCCCGTCTGCGGGGAGCAGTACGTCAAGGACGGCTTCGACATCCCCTTTGAGACGTTCCTTGGCTACGGCGGCGGCAAGGTGCCGGATATCGACCTGAACTTTTCCGGGGAATATCAGGCCAGAGCCCACCGCCACGCCGTGGAGATGTTCGGTGAGACGCAGGTGTTCCGGGCCGGTACCATCGGCACCCTGAAGGACAAGACGGTGTACCCCTTTGTCAAGCACTATCTGGAGGAGAACGGCCGGGAGGTGTCCCGTGCCGAGGAGAACCGCCTCATTCAGGGCTGCGTGGGGGTGCGGCGCACCACGGGCCAGCACCCCGGCGGTCTGGTGGTGGTGCCGGATGACATGGATGTGGAGGATTTCACCGCTGTGCAGCACCCGGCGGATGCCGAGGACGCCGATACCATCACCACCCATTTTGAATACCACTGCATGGAGGATAACCTCCTGAAGCTGGATATGCTGGGTCACGATGACCCCACCATGATCCGGATGCTGGAGGATCTTACCGGCGTCAACGCCCGCCAGATCCCGCTGGACGATCCGGACACCATGAGCATTTTTGTTTCCTCCAAGGTGCTGGGCTTTGAAAACGACGAGCTGCTGGGCCCCACCGGCGCCGTGGCCATCCCGGAGTTCAACACCCGCTTCACCCGTGGGATGCTGATGGACACCCTGCCCAAGGATTTCAATACGCTGGTGCGCCTGTCCGGCTTTTCCCACGGCACGGATGTGTGGCTGGGCAACGCACGGGAGCTGATCGTCAGCGGTACCGCCTCCGTTCTGGAGACGGTGGGCTGCCGTGACGATATCATGCTGTATCTGATCTCCATGGGGCTGGACCCCAAAATGAGCTTCAAGATCATGGAGGCCGTCCGTAAGGGCAAGGTGAAAAAGGGCGGCTTTCAGGAGGGCTGGGTGGAGGCCATGCAGGAGCATAACGTCCCCCAGTGGTATATCGACTCGCTGGCCAAGATCGGCTATCTGTTCCCCAAGGCCCACGCCGTGGCTTACGTCATGATGGCCTTCCGCATCGCATGGTTCAAGGTCCACCGGCCGCTGGCCTTCTACGCCACCTTCTTCACCGTCCGGGCCAAGGCCTTCGACGCCGAGTACTGCTGCGCCGGTATCGACGCCGTGAAACAGAAGATCCGGGAGATCGAGAACAACAAGGATGCCACCGCTGTGGAGAAGAACCTGATGGTGACGCTGGAGGTGTGCTACGAGTTCTATCTGCGTGGTTTCCACTTTGATACCATCAGCATCTACGACTCCGACGCCACCGCCTTCAAAATCACGGAGAACGGCCTGCTGCCGCCCTTCATCTCCGTTCGGGGACTGGGCGAGTCGGCGGCGCTGGACACCGTGGAAAAGCGCAAGGGAAAGCGCTTCATCTCGGTGGAGGAGTTCTCCACCTGCTGCAACAAGCTCTCCAAGACCCATATCGAGCAGCTGAAGGCGCTGGGCTCCTTCGCAGGCATGGCGGATACCAGCCAGATCACCCTGTTCTGATATGGTGCGGTATATTCAGATCACGCAGGTGCCGCCCCAGCGGATGGCCCTGTGGCGCAGCTGGCTGTCCCCTCAGCGGCGGAAGCGAGCCGAAAGGATGCCGGACGACCGGGAGACGGTCTGCGGCGAGGGACTGGCCCGTGAGCTGCTGGCGGCGGCGCTGCACTGCCCGCCGGAGGAGGCACCCCTACGATACGACGCACAGGGAAAGCCCCTGACGGACGGCCTGTATCTCAGCATCAGCCACAGCCGTGGGCTGGCGGCCTGCGCCGTGGCGGACCGCCCGGTGGGACTGGATGTGGAGCTGGTGCGGCCTGCGCCCCGGCGGGTATGGGAGCATCTTTCCCCGGAGGAGCGATCCCATGCCGCCGACGATGCGGCGTTCTTCCGGCTGTGGACCGCCAAGGAGGCGCTGCTGAAGTGCCGGGGCGGCCGGTTGGGGCAGCTGCGGGAGCCGGCGTCCTTCCTGACGCCGGAGGGCTTCGCCCTGCCGGGCTATGCCTTCTCCCCGGTGCAGCTGCCGGAGGGCTGGACAGGCACCCTGTGTCTGGCGGAAAAGCGGACATAGGACCGGCCCGGTGCAGCATAGGCTGGTTCCGAGGTGGAACAGCATGATGGAACGATTTTCGCACCTGCGGCGCAAGGAGGTCATCAATATCTGCGACGGGCGGCGACTGGGCTTCGTGGGGGATCTGGAGCTGAAGGTCCCGGAGGGGGAGGTCAAGGCCCTCATCGTGTTCGGCCCCTGCCGCTTCTTCGGCCTGTTCGGCAGGGGGGAGGATTTCTACGTCCCATGGGACTGCGTGCAGCGGTTCGGGGACGACATCATCCTCATCGACAAGCCCTTCCAGCGGCGGGAGGAGGACAAAAAGCGCCGCCGCTGGGGCTGAGCCGGGACAATACGGCGAAAAAACCGCTGATTTTCCGGGAAAGCCGCAAAAAATCCCTTGCAAACAGCTATAGACTGTGGTATGATATTTCAGCATTCCGCACAGGGGCGGACTTTCGGTCGGTGCCGCAAGGTTGGCCGGGGGGAGGAAGCCTCTGGAGGTAAGAAACTAAATTCAAAGGAGAAATGAACAAACATGGCAAACCAGAACATCGTATCCATGAAGGCCCTGCTGGAGGCCGGTGTCCACTTCGGTCACCAGACCCGCCGCTGGAACCCCAAGATGGCTCCCTACATTTACACGGAGCGCAACGGCATCTATATCATCGACCTGCAGAAGACTGTGAAGAAGCTGGAGGAGGCCTATAACTTCGTGCGCCAGCTGTCCGAGAACGGCCAGTCCCTGCTGTTCGTGGGTACCAAGAAGCAGGCGCAGGAGGCCATCAAGGACGAGGCCCTGCGCTGCAATATGTACTATGTCAACGCCCGCTGGCTGGGCGGCATGATGACCAACTTCAAGACCATGCGCACCCGTATCGACCGTCTGAACCAGCTCAAGGCCATGCAGGCCGACGGCACCTTTGATATGCTGCCCAAGAAGGAAGTCATCAAGCACCTGGGCGAGATCGAGAAGCTGGAGAAGTATCTGGGCGGCGTGAAGGAAATGAAGAAGCTGCCCGGCGCTCTGTTCATCGTGGACACCCGTAAGGAGCGCAACGCCATCGCTGAGGCCCATCGTCTGGGCATCCCTGTTGTGGCCATCGCTGATACCAACTGCGATCCCGACGAGATCGATTACCCCATCCCCGGTAACGACGACGCCATCCGTGCCATCAAGCTGATCTCCTCCATTATGGCCAACGCCATGATCGAGGGCCGTCAGGGCGAGCAGGATGAGGAAGCCGCCGCCGAGACCGCTGAATAATCCGAGGATCACCGCTTAACCAACGGGGCAGGGTCGTTGCCCTGCCCCGTTTACCTTTGAAAATACGAACTGGAGGAAAAGAAAATGGCTTTTACTGCTGCTGATGTTAAGAACCTGCGTGAGATGACCGGCGTGGGTATGATGGACTGCAAGAAGGCACTGACCGAGACCGACGGCGATATGGACAAGGCCGTGGAGTATCTGCGTGAGAAGGGTCTGGCCAAGGCCGCCAAGAAGGCCGGCCGCATCGCCGCCGAGGGCGTGTCTTACGCTCTGGTGGAGAACGGCGTGGGCGCACTGGTGGAGGTCAACTGCGAGACCGACTTCTGCGCCAAGAGCGCTCCCTTCGTGGCCTTCGTCAAGGACATCGCCAAGGTGGTGGCCGACAACGATCCCGCCGACGTGGATGCCCTGATGAACTGCAAGTATCCCGGCACTGAGCTGACCGTGTCCGAGACCATGCCCGAAAAGGTCATGTCCATCGGTGAGAACCTGCAGATCCGCCGCTTTGTCCGCTTTGCCGAGAACACCAGTGTGGGCTATGTCCATGCCGGCGGCAAGATCGGCGTGCTGGTGAATCTGGCCGTGGAGGGCGGCGTGGATGCCACCGAGATCGGCAAGAACGTTGCCATGCAGATCGCCGCTCTGAATCCCCGCTTCTGGGACAAGTCTCAGGTCACCGAGGATGTGCTGGCCGAGGAGAAGAAGGTGGCTCTGGCCCTGATGGATTCCGACCCCAAGATGGCCTCCAAGCCCGCTCAGGTGAAGGAGAAGATCGTCATGGGCAAGATGAACAAGTTCTACGAGGAGAACTGCCTGCTGCAGATGGAGTTCGTCCGTGGCGACCTGTTCTCCGGCACCGTGGAGCAGTATATCGCCGACGCCGGCAAGAAGCTGGGCGGCAGCGTGAAGTTCCTGACTGCCGTCCGCTATCAGACCGGCGAGGGCATCGAGAAGAAGGAAGAGAACTTCGCCGCCGAGGTGGCTGCCCAGATGAATCAGGGCAAGTAAGTCTCCTTATAGCAAAAGAGATCATACACCGTAAGATAAAAGCACAGGGTGCTTTCCGTAAGGGAGCGCCCTGTGCTTTCCTATTTACTTTCAGACCATGGTAAAGTATCATACGGATATCAGGAGATGCTGCCTATGATAACGATCCATAGGGCGGACGATGTTTTTTCTGTCGATACCGAGCAGACACAACGGTATGATGCAGCACACTCCCTCTGCGACTGCGGGTACTGCCGCAACTACTACGCCCAAATAAAGGGTAAGCTCCCGAAATTAGACGCTTTTTTAAATGAAAAAAGCTCTGTGAGGCTTCACAGAGCTTTTAATCATCAGATCGCACGGGTAACCTTGCCGGAACGCAGGCACCGGGTACAAACATACACATGGCGAGGCGTGCCATTGATAACCGCCTTAACACGCTTGACATTGGGCTTCCAGGGACGATTGGAACGCCGGTGGGAGTGAGAGACCTTGATGCCGAAGGTCACGCCCTTGTCGCAAAATTCGCACTTAGCCATCCGTTGCACCTCCTTGCTGTGACTAACTTCCGCTTGATTCACAAGCATTTAATATAGTAACAGATAAAACCGGAAAATGCAAGCACTATTTGACAAAAAAACAAAAAAATTCGGCCGGGAATCGAAGCGGCAGACCCTCCGCCGCCGGAAACCGGCTCGGGGAGCGGGAAAGCGGGTGCCGCAGGGGAGATGCCCGGGGCGGCAGGCTGCGTTTTTGGTATTGTAAAAACGCCCCCCGTACGATATAATACTATAAATATAAACCGAGGAACAGGGGGCTTCCATATGGCAGATAAGGTGAAGCGCACCCCCGCCAAGCTCAGCAAGCTGGTGGAGGATTTTGATATGGAGATCGTGTGCCGGGGCAGCGACTATGACCAGCGCACGGTGAGCATTTCCGATATGAATCGCCCGGCCCTGCAGCTGGTGGGCTTTTACGACTACTTCGAGCCCAAGCGCCTGCAGGTGTTCGGCAAGTCCGAGATGACCTTCCTCAAGGCCATGAAGCTGGAGGACCGCCGCCGGGTGTTCGACAACCTGCTGCGCTGCGAGATACCGGCCCTCATCATCGCCCGGAACATGGAGATCTTCCCCGAGCTGCTGGAGATTGCCCGGAAGCACGGCCGCACGCTGCTGCGTTCCGAGCTGAACACCGTGGAGCTGACCAGCCAGATCATCGACTACCTGAACCGGGCGCTGGCCCCTCAGATCACCCGCCACGGCGTGTTGATGAACATCAACGGGCAGGGCGTGCTGCTGCTGGGCGAGTCCGGCATCGGCAAGAGCGAAACGGCCATCGAGCTGCTGAAGCGAGGCCACCGTCTGGTGGCGGACGACGCCGTGGAGATCCGGCGGGTGTCCGACTCCCTCTACGGCACGGCCCCGGAGCTGATCCGCCACTACATCGAGATCCGCGGCATCGGCGTCATCGACGTGCAGCAGCTGTTCGGCATGGGTTCCGTGCAGTTTGATACGGAGCTGGATCTTGTGGTGCAGCTGGAGAAGTGGGTGGACGGCAAGTTCTATGATCGTCTGGGTCTGGGGGAGGAGATGTATTCCATTCTGGGCGTCAAACTGCCGTATATGATCATCCCCGTCCGACCGGGCCGAAATCTGGCCGGCATCGTGGAGATCGCCACCATGAAGAACCGGCAGATGAAATTCGGCTATAACCCGGCCCGGGATTTCGTGGATCGGGTAGACCGCCAGATCGACGCCCTGACCCGGCAGAGTGAGGAGCAGAAATGAACTACATCGGCATTGACATCGGCGGCACCAACCTGAAGGCGGGGCTGGTGAACGACGAGGGCAGCATCCTCGCCATGGAAAAGCGCAAAATTGCCGAGGTCTCCGACCAGAAAGCACTGGTGGAGGCACTGGTGGCGCTGACTCAGGGCCTGACGGAGCGGGGCGGCCTGACGCCGGAGCAGATACGCTCCGTGGGCGTGGGTGTGCCGGGAGCGGTGGAGATCCACTCCGGTGCGGTGCTGTATACCTGCAATCTGCCCCTGCGGAATGTCCCCCTCCGCAAGCTCTTCCACCGGTATCTGCCCTACCCCCTGTATGTGGAGAATGACGCCAACTGTGCGGCGCTGGCGGAATACTACGCCGGAGCCGGCAAGGGCAGCAAGCGATTTGTCACCATCACGCTGGGGACCGGCGTGGGAGCAGGCATCCTCCACAACGGACAGATCTATCACGGCGCTAACGGCATGGCCGGCGAGGTGGGCCACATGAGCATCGTCTACCACGGGGAGCCCTGTCCCTGCGGACGCAGAGGCTGCTGGGAGCGCTATGCCTCCGCCAGCGCCCTGAAGCGTCTGACGGCACGGGCCATGGAGGAGCACCCCGGCAGCATCCTGTGCCGGGTGGTGGCCGAGAACAACGGCAAGGTATCGGGCCAGTCGGCCTTTATCGCCGCACGGGAGGGCGACCCCGTGGGCCAAAGCGTCTGCGACGAGTACATCGGCTATCTGGCGGCGGGAGTCACCAACGTGGTGAACATCTTCCAGCCGGATACGCTGGCCATCGGCGGCGGCGTCAGCAACGAGAGCGACGAGCAGCTGCTGCTGCCCCTGCGGCGGCTGGTGGAGCAGGAGAGCATCCCCTGCAACCGGGACAAACGCACCCGGATCGTCAAGGCCCAGTTGGGCAACAACGCCGGGATCATCGGTGCCGCTCTGCTGGGAAAACGAAAATTACGGAAATAGGAGGCTGGCCTATGTGCTGGTATGAGCAGCTGGACGAAAAAGTGCGGGAGTATCTGCCGGATATGACCATGGAGCGGGAGGTCCCCCTCAGCAAGCACACATCCTTCCGCATCGGCGGCCCCGCCCGGCGGCTGGCTTTTCCCGCCAACCGGGAGCAGCTGGTGATCCTCATGGGACTGGCAGAGAGCTGCGGCGTGAAGCCGTTCCTGCTGGGCCGTGGCACCAATCTGCTGGTGGACGACCGGGGGCTGGACACGCTGGTCATCAAGACGGCGGAGCATATGACGGCGGTGCGGCAGCTGGACGAGGTGACGCTGGAGGCGGACGCCGGTATCCTGCTGAACCATCTGGCGGTGTATGCCCAGCAGCATGGCCTGTCGGGTCTGGAGTTCGCCCACGGCATCCCCGGCACCTTAGGCGGGGCCATATGTATGAACGCCGGAGCCTACGGCGGCGAGATGCGTCAGGTGGTGACGGAGGTGACGGCGCTGCTGCCGGAGGGCGTGCGGCGCTTCACGGCGGAGGAGGCGGCCTTCGGCTATCGACACAGCGCCTTTCTGGATACGGAGGCGGTGGTGCTGGGCGCCAGACTGCGCCTGACCCCCGATGACCCCGCTGCCATCCGGCGGCGGATGGACGATCTCATGGCCCGCCGCCGCCAGTCTCAGCCGCTGGAGTATCCCAGCGCCGGCAGCACCTTCAAGCGGCCGGAGGGCTACTTCGCCGGGACACTCATCGAACAGACGGGCCTGAAGGGCCTGACGGTGGGCGGAGCGCAGGTCTCCACCAAGCACGCAGGCTTTGTCATCAACGTGGGCGGCGCTACCAGCGCCGACGTGGAGGAGTTGATCCGGCAGGTGCAGCAGGCGGTGTACGCCGCCCACGGCGTGCATTTGGAGCCGGAGGTGCGGATCGTCCGCTGAGAAAGGAACGAGCATGGAAATTCTGATCATCACGGGGCTGTCCGGCGGCGGCAAGAGCCGGGCGGCCTCCTATCTGGAGGATATCGGCTACTACACGGTGGATAATCTGCCGGCGGAGATGATGGTGAAGTTTGCCGACTTCTGCGCTGGGTCCAGCGGACGGTACGACCGGGTGGCGCTGGTGTACGACGTCCGCTCCGGGGAACCCACGGACATCCTTATCGAGACGCTGGAGCGCCTGAAGGCCAGCGGCGTCAACTGCCGGATGCTGTTTCTGGAGGCGGATAACCAGACCATCGTCAACCGCTATAAGGAGACTCGCCGGATGCACCCCCTGCAAAAGAAGGGGGAGAGTGTGGAGCAGGCCATCCGCCGGGAGCGGGAGTGGATGCAGCCGGTGCGGGATCATGCGGATTTCGTGCTGGACACCTCCGCCCTCTCCATCGCCAAGCTCCGCAGCGAGCTGCTGGATCTGTTCGGCCAGCAGGGGGATCGGGGAGGATTGGCCGTCAACATCCTGTCCTTCGGCTTCAAGCACGGCATCCCCATTGAGGCGGATCTGGTGTTCGACGTGCGCTTCATGCCCAACCCCTACTATGTGCCGGAGCTGAAGAATAAGACGGGGCTGGATCAGGCGGTGCGGGACTTCGTGTTCTCCTTCCGCCAGACCAACGATTTCATGGAGCAGCTGGAGAAGATGCTGACCTTCCTGCTGCCCCTGTACGCCGAGGAGGGCAAGTCCGCCCTGGTCATCGCCATCGGCTGCACCGGCGGCCACCACCGCTCCGTGGCGGTGGCCCACGAACTGGCGGAGTACATCACCGAGGAGGGCTATCAGGTCACGGAGAACCATCGGGACATCTCCCGATAACAGGAGGGACGCTGTATGGAGCCATACCGACAGTCGGTAGCACCGGAACACGGCCCCCGCATTGCCGCCATCGGCGGCGGCACGGGGCTCTCCACGCTGCTGCGTGGCCTGAAGCGTTATACGAAGAATATCACGGCCATCGTCACGGTGGCCGACGACGGCGGCGGCTCCGGGCGGCTGCGGCAGGACCTGGGGATGCTTCCGCCGGGGGATATCCGCAACTGTCTGGAGGCGCTGGCCAATGCCGAGCCGCTGATGGCCCAGCTGATGCACTACCGGTTTCCGGAGGGAGAGCTGGCGGGCCAGAGCTTCGGCAATCTCTTTCTGGCGGCCCTCAACGGCATCATGCCCAGCTTTGACCGGGCGGTAGAGAGCCTGAGTCAGGTGCTGGCCATCACCGGTAGGGTGCTGCCGGTGACCAATGAGAATATCCAGCTGGAGGCGGAGTTTGAAAACGGCGTACGGGTGGTGGGGGAGTCCCGCATCTTTCAGTGCAAGCAGGAGCAGGACTGCCGCATCCGCCGGGTGAATCTGCTGCCCAGCCGTCCCAAGGCCCTGCCGGAGGCGGTGGAGGCCATCCGGGAGGCGGAGATGGTGGTGCTGGCGCCGGGGAGCCTGTATACCAGCATCATCCCCAACCTGCTGGTGGATGGTATCGTGGAGGCCATCCGGGAGTCCCGTGCCCTGAAAATTTACGTCTGTAATGTCATGACGCAGGAGGGGGAGACAGAGGGGTATACTGCCTCGGACCATATCCGGGCGCTGTTTAACCACAGCTGCCCCGGACTCTTCGACTTATGTCTGGTCAACGACGCCCCCATCCCACCTTCGGTGATGCGGGGCTATACCCGTGAGGGGGCGGAGCCCATCCTGTGCGACCGGGATGCCTGCGAGGCGCTGGGGGTGGAGGTCATCACTCGCCCCGTGTCCACGGTGGAAAACGGGCTGGTGCGCCATAATCCGGGCCATTTGGCGTGGGAGCTGGTGCGGCTCCACGCCCAGAGAAATATCCGTCTGGTGGAGGATTCCCTCCGCCGGACGCCGAGAAACCGAGTGGAGAAATGAGGAAGGTATGCAGTCATTTGCGGGAAAGGTGAAAAACGAGCTGTGCCGGACGCCGGTGCAGCGCCTGTGCTGCGCACGGGCCGAGGCCTACGGCGTGCTGCTCTACGGCAATACCTTCAGTCCCACGGAGGTGCGGCTCATTACCGAGAGCGCCGACTTTGCCGCCCGGCTGCCCCGACTGTTCCAGCGAGCCTTCGGTCTGAAATTCGACCGTCTGCCGGAGGAGGAGCGGGGGAAGCTGATCTTCGGCATCACCGACCGGAGCAAGCTGGACCGCATCATCAACCAGTTGGGCTACGATCCCCGGCAGAATCTGGTGCTCCATGTGAACTTCGGCCTGTTGGAGGATGAGTGCTGCCGGACGGCCTTCCTGCGGGGGGCCTTTCTGGCGGGGGGCAGCGTCACCGACCCGGAAAAGCGCTACCATCTGGAGCTGGATACCGGCCATGTGCAGGCCAGCCGGGAGGTGGCGGCCCTGCTGACGGAGATGGGCTTTCTGCCCCACAGCGTCCGCCGGGGTGGCAGCTCTGTTATTTACTTCAAGCAGTCCGAGCATATCGAGGATCTGCTGACCACCATCGGGGCCCCGGCGGCGGCTATGGATATCATGACCGCCAAGGTGGATAAGGAGATCCGCAACGGGGCCAACCGGGCCATGAACTGCGACATGGCCAATGTGAATAAGACCATTGACGCTGCGCTGGAGCAGAAAAATGCCATCCAGCGCCTGCAGGAGAACGGACGGCTGGAGCGCCTGCCGGAAAAGCTGCGGCAGACAGCGCTGCTGCGCCTGCAATACCCGGAGATGTCCCTGTCCCAGCTGGCGGAGAAATGCGACCCGCCGGTGACGAAATCCTGCATGAACCATCGGATGCGGAAGCTATTGGAGGAGGCGAAGAAGCTATGATGACGAAGGAAGAGCGGTGCCGTCTGGCCCTTGGCTATCACCGGCAGCACTATAACTGCGGCCAGAGCGTGCTGGGGGCCTTCCGGGACCTGACGGGTCTGACGGAGGAGCAGTGCTGGGGCCTTGGCAGCGGTCTCGGCAGCGGGATGCGCTGCGGCGGCATCTGCGGCGCCGTGTCCGGTGGCGTGCTGGTGCTGGGTCTGCTGCATCCCTACACGGCACAGGAGGGGCCGGAGGGCCGGCGGCGCTCCGTGGAGCAGGTCAAAGAGTTCCAGCGCCGCTTCACCCAGCAGTTTCACCTGCTGAACTGCCGGGAACTGCTGGCGGAGCGTGGCCTGCATCCTACGCCTGCGGCGCAGGCGGTAGGGGCCGACGACCACTGCGGAACACTCATCGTCTCGGCGGTGGAGCTGCTGTGTGACTATCTGGCGGAGCTGGACGGCCAAAAATAAGCAGCCGAAATAAGTGACTGAGAACAAAGCGACAGGAGAAGCAGCCAAGGATGAACCTGCGACGGAGGAAAGAGTAGCTATGGGATTTGTGCATCTTCATGTGCATACGGAATACAGCCTGCTGGACGGGGCCTGCCGCATCCGGGACCTTCCGGCCCGCATCAAGGAAATGGGCCAGACGGCGGTGGCCATCACCGACCACGGGGTCATGTATGGTGCCATCGACTTCTACCGGGCCTGCAAGGCGGAAGGCATCCATCCGATCATCGGGTGCGAGGTGTATGTGGCCCGCCGCACCCGGTTCGATAAAGTTCATGAATATGACGCCGAGTCCAGGCATCTGGTGCTGCTGTGTAAAAACGAGACGGGCTACCGGAACCTGTCGTACATGGTGAGTCAGGCATTTGTGGAGGGCTTTTACATCAAGCCCCGCATCGATCTGGACCTGCTGCGCCAGCACAGCGAGGGACTCATCGCCCTGTCGGCCTGCCTGGCCGGGGAGATCCCCAAGCGGCTGGTCAACGGCGACTACGACGGGGCCAAGGAGTACGCCCTGACCATGCAGGAAATCTTCGGGGAGGATAACTTCTATCTGGAACTGCAGGACCACGGCATCCCCCAGCAGACGCTGGTGAACCGGGATCTGCTCCGCATCCATCAGGAGACGGGCATCCCACTGGTCTGCACCAACGACGCCCACTACCTGCGGCCGGAGGACGCCGAGAGCCACGATGTACTGCTGTGCATCCAGACGGGCAAGACCGTAGACGACGAGAACCGGATGCGCTATGAGCCGAGAAACTTCTACCTCCGCTCCACGGAGGAGATGGAGGAGCTGTTCGGCGCCTATCCCGACGCCGTAGCCAACACCCAGCGCATCGCCGACCGCTGCCAAATGGAGTTCACCTTTGGCAAGTATCATCTGCCGGAGTTCCGGCTGCCGCCGGGGGTAGATTCTCCCACCTATCTGCGGCAGCTGTGCGAAAAGGGGTTCACCGAGCGCTACGGCACGGAGCACGAGGACTACCGCCGCCAGCTGGACTACGAGCTGGACATGATCGGACGCATGGGCTTTACGGATTATTTCCTCATCGTGTCGGATTTCGTCCGATACGCCAAGGATGCCGGTATCCCCGTGGGACCGGGCCGAGGCTCGGCGGCGGGGAGCATGGTCTCCTACTGTCTGCGCATCACGGACATCGACCCCATGCAGTACCATTTGTATTTTGAGCGCTTCCTGAATCCGGAGCGGGTATCCATGCCGGATATCGATATGGACTTCGGAGACACCCGCCGGGGCGAGGTGGTGGACTACGTTCGCCGCAAGTACGGCGACGACCATGTGGCCCAGATCGTCACCTTCGGCACCATGGCGGCCCGGGCCGCCATTCGGGATGTGGGCCGGGCGCTGAACATGACCTATGCCGAGGTGGATGTGGTGGCTAAGCTGGTGCCAACGGCTCTGCACATCACGATCAAGGATGCGCTGAAGCTGTCCAAGCAGCTCTCCGACCTCTATGAGACGGATGAACGGGTTCGCCGGCTCATCAACATGGCGCAGGCGCTGGAGGGGATGCCCCGCCACGCCTCCACCCACGCAGCCGGTGTGGTCATCACCAAGCGGCCAGTATATGAGTATGTACCGCTGGCCCGGAACGACGAGTCCATCGTCTGCCAGTATACCATGGTGACGCTGGAGGAGCTGGGGCTGCTGAAAATGGATTTTCTGGGCCTGCGGAACCTGACGGTTTTGGACGACGCCGTGAAGATGGTGCAGAAGTACCGACCGGACTTCCGGCTGGCGGATATCCCCATGGACGATGCAGCGGTGTTCGAGATGCTGTCGCAGGGCAAGACCGGCGGCGTATTTCAGATGGAGTCCGCCGGCATGACCGGGGTGTGCGTGGGGCTGAAGCCCCAGAGCATCGAGGACATCACCGCCATCATCGCCCTGTACCGCCCCGGCCCTATGGAGTCCATCCCCCGGTTCATCGCCTGCAAGCACGACCCCAAGCTGGTGGTGTACAAGCACCCTTCCCTCCAGCCCATCCTGTCCGGTACCTATGGGTGCATCGTCTATCAGGAGCAGGTCATCCAGATCTTCCAGCAGCTGGCGGGCTATTCGCTGGGGCAGGCGGACATGGTGCGTCGGGCCATGTCCAAGAAGAAGGCCAAGGATGTGGAGCGGGAGCGGGAGGCATTCCTCCACGGCGACCCCGCCCGGAACATCCGGGGCTGTGTGGCCAACGGCATCCCGGAGGCAACGGCTCAGGCCATCTACGACGAAATCTACGACTTCGCCAACTACGCCTTCAATAAGGCCCACGCTGTCAGCTATGCGGTGGTGGCCTATCAGACGGCGTATTTCAAGCGCTACTTCACACGGGAGTACATGGCGGCGCTGCTGACGTCGGTGCTGGATAACTCCGACAAGGTGGCGGAGTACATCGCTGAGTGCCGGGACTGCGGCATTGAGCTGCTGCCCCCGGACGTGAACCGCTCCAGCGACGGCTTCACCGTGGAGGATGGAGGCATCCGCTTCGGGCTGGTGGCCATCAAGAACATCGGCCGGGGCTTTATCCAGACCATGATGCGGCGGCGGGAGCAGGACGGCCCTTTCCGGTCGTTTCAGGACTTCTGCCAGCGGATGTTCGACTGCACGGACATGAACAAGCGGGCAGTGGAGAATCTGATCCGCAGCGGTGCCTTCGACTCCATGAAGGTGCGGCGCTCCCAGCTGATCCAGGTCTTTGAAAAGGTGCTGGACAGCATTGCAGAGTCCCGGCGCAAGAACGTGGAGGGCCAGCTGGATCTGTTCGGTATGGCGGCGGGGGAGGACGCCCCGCCGGCGGAGACGCCCCTGCCGGACATTCCGGAGTTCACCGCTGCCGAGCGGATGTTCATGGAGAAGGAGACTACGGGCCTTTATCTCAGCGGCCACCCCATGGCGGATTACCGGGCACTGGCCCGGCAGGCGGGAGCGGTGCCTATCCACACCATTCTGGAGGACTTTTCCGCCGAGGACGGGCCTGTCCGGTTCGCCGATGGCCAGAGCATCACCATTGCGGGCATCGTCACTGCCAGCCGCACCCGCACCACCCGCAACAACGCCCTCATGGCCTACGTGACGGTGGAGGATGAGGCGGCATCCATCGAGCTGCTGTGCTTCAGCCGCACCATTGAGCGCTGCGGCAGCTATATGCAGGTGAACAGCCCGGTGCTGGTGCAGGGGAAGCTCTCCGTCCGGGACGAGAAGCCGCCGCAGATCATGTGCGACAGCGTTTATCCCCTGAAGGAGGGGCTGCCGCCCCGGCGGGAGAACCGCCGTCCGGCACAGGAGAACGCCACCATTTATCTGCGGGTCCCCGGCATGGACAGCCCGGCGTTCCAGCATATCAAGCTGGTGATGACCATGTTCGAGGGGGACACGCCACTGAAGATCCGGCTGGCGGACAGCGGCAAGCTGTTGGGGGCCAAGTGCCTGAACCACCCGGCCTTCGTGCAGGAGTGCCGGGAGTGGCTGGGTCCGGAGAACGTGGTGGTGAAAACCGCCTTCACCGGAAAATGAGGCTCTTGCCGCCTGCGGGCAGCAGATGCCGCAAAGCGTGAGATAAGGCCCCGGACACCCATGGGTGTCCGGGGCCTTTTATGCCGGATGGGTCTTGCCGTTGGGATGGAGCAGTGCGCTTACGGAAAATGGGGCAACGGAAAGGGGGAAGGATCAGTGGCAGGCGCAGTAGCTGCGGGTGCTGGCGTAGTCCTTGGGCATCTCCACGGTGTTGGGCGGGAAGAACTCGTTGACCGGGAAGGCCACGCTGCGGAACAGGCCGCAGGGGTCCTCCTGATCGCCGCCGCTGCACTCCGTCTGGGGGATGCAGTAGTCATACACCGGGATCAGCAGCTGGGTGTCCCGCTCCAGCCGCACCAGAGAGAACTGTCCTAAGGTGACATAATACCGACGGCCGCCGTTGTCGTCAAAGAGCAGGGGCTGGTCGAAGCTCTGGGCGATGAAGGCGGGGATCTCCGTCAGGCCGCAGTCGCAGCGGCAGGGCTTGCAGCGGTCCTCGGCACGGGCGTCCAGCACGATGGGGTCCACCGCCTCCACCACCGCCGTGGGCAGGTTGCTGCGGCGGCAGCCGGGGATATCCAGATCGTCCAGCACCGTGTCGGAGGAGAAAATTTTGGCGCTGCCCTCGCTGCCGAAGAGAATGACCCGCTTGTCAAAGACGCACAGGCCCTCCGCCTCGGTACAGCGGGGAGTGCCGGTGCCGACCTGGAGAGTGACCCGGTAGAAAAACCGCATATCGATGGAGTAGAACCCCCGGTTGAAGGTGACGGGCTCCACGTCGGTATAGACGTAGAGCAGCTCCGCCGTGCCGCCCCGCACCATCTGGCAGGCCGACAGCACCTCCTGAGCCGATGCCGTGGGGTAAAAGCGCAGATCCTCCACGCAGTCCTTGTCACGGCAGGAGTCGAAGATCTTATGGGTATGGATGCAGACGGCCTCACGCACGCTGCTCAGATCGCAGACCGGGCCGGGCATACCGTTTTCAGGCATAGAAAAACCTCCTATTTAAGTACTCAAGGGCATCGCCCTTTCAATCCAGTCTATGCGTCCGGCCCGGCGGGGTGCGGGAAATGCAGGCGAGGAGGGGAAAAACCTCTGTACAAATCGGAAATTTTTCATTATAATAGGGGTGTATAGAAAAGCCGAAAGGACGTGATCCAATGGGAGTCGGATTTATCCGTGACAAGCTGGAGATCAAGTTTCTCATTTTGTACATTGCCGCCCGTGTGTCGGAGCCGCTGCCGCTGGAGGGGATGCAGGAGCTGACCATGTGCGACGACGGCATTGACTATTTCGATTTTTCGGAGTGTCTGAACGATCTGGTGCAGACGGAGCATCTGCGCCTGACAGAGGAGGGGCGGTACGCCATCACCCCCAAGGGGCTGAAAAACAGCGCCATCTGCGAGTCCAGCCTGCCCTATTCCGTGCGGCTGCGGACGGACAGGAACATCGAGGAATACAACAAGGAGCTGCTGCGGCAGGCGCAGGTGCAGGGGAAGGCCATCCCACGGGAAAACGGCACCTACACCGTGGAATTAAAGCTCAGCGACGATGTGGACAGCCTGATGCAGCTGGAGCTGATGGTGGCCACGGAGGAGATGGCCAAGGATCTGGCGGAGCGGTTTCGCAAGGACCCGGAGCATCTCTATGCCCGTGTGCTGGAGGCCCTGTACGAGGAACAGAAGTGAAATGACGGAGGGCGGCGGGAGCTGTCCTCCGTTTTTTGGGCTTTACAAAATAGAAAATATGTTCTATAATGAAAGGGAAACCAAAGGGGGAAGGAGGGAACGCCATGCGAGCCAGACCGATCAGCTGCTGTTTTTCCGGCCATCGGCCCGGTAAGCTGCCGTGGGGCGACGATGAGGGAGATCGCCGGTGTCTGGCGCTGAAGGAGCGGCTGTGGAACGAGATGGAGGCGGCCTATGAGCGGGGCTATCGCCACTTCATCTGCGGCATGGCCCAAGGGTGCGACCTGTATTTCTGCGAGTTGGCGCTGGCGCTGCGGCAGCTGCACGGCGACGTGACGGTGGAGGCGGCCATCCCGTGTCCCTCGCAGGCGGAGGGGTGGCCGGCGGAGCAGCGGCTGCGGTGGCAGCGGCTGGTGGCGGCCTGCGACTATGAGACGATGGTGCAGCAGCAGTACAGCCCCGGCTGTATGCAGCGGCGCAACCGGTACATGGTGGATCACGCCTCGCTGCTGATCGCCGTACACGACGGTCTTCCCGGCGGCACCCGGCGCACCATCGAATACGCCCTGCGACGGGGCATCGGCATTGTGGATATCCCGGTGGGATAGGCAAAAGCGTGGGACGCCGGAGGGCGTCCCACGCTTTTCTTATATTGCGTTCTGTTGATCTATGCTCTGTCACTTGATGAGCTTCTGGATGGCCTTGCTGTCGGGGGTGCCGGCGGTGGCCAGCAGCTCGAAGAGGGTGGCCTCGCAGGTGGTGAGGAGGATACCCTCCTGTTTGGCCCGCTCCAGCGCCATCCGGTGGTCGGCGGGCTTGCGGCTGGAGAGGCAGTCGGCGACCAGATACGGCTGGTAGCCGTGGGCCTTCAGGTCCATGGCGGTCTGGAGCACGCAGATGTGGCTCTCGATGCCGCAGAGCAGCACATAGGGCTGCTGCTCCGGAGGCAGCAGCTTCTCCCGCAGCTGGGGATAAGCGCTGAAGGTGAGCTTTTCCAGATGCTCCGATGTGCCGGCGGCCTCCCGGATGGGGGCCACGGTATCACCCAGACCCTTGGTGTACTGCTGCGTCAGGTACACGGGGACGCCCAGCACCCGCAGACCCTTCAGCAGCTTTACGGTGTTTTGGAGCAGCGTTTCGGGATCGGTCATGGCGGGCAGGATACGCTCCTGATAGTCCACGCAGACGGCGGCGGTTTTTTCTCGGATGATTCGCATAACAGACCTCCTGTTGACTTCTGTGGATAACAAAAAGCCCCGTACCGCTTGGTACGAGGCTTTTTGGCACGCCGTGAGGGATTCGAACCCCCGGCCTTCTGGTCCGTAGGTTGTCTCAAGCACAAATCGGAGTTGTTTCAGCTCCGATTTGCGATTTTTACCACCGTTCGCTCGGCGGATTTTCCGTTGTTTCCGTCCAGACCTGCCTGCTCCAATTCTATTCTGGGTCAAAAATGGGTCAAAATTTCCTCGCAGGCGGCTGCGCGGCAGAAGCGGGAATAACGGTTGTAAGCATAATACTCACAGCAAAGGCGATAGCGAAAGCGCAGCAAATAGACTTTTTCATGTGATCCTCCTAAAGTATAACGTTTATTGCTTTCTACGGCGTCAAGTAAACACCGTACCGCGCTTCGTGCAACCATGAATATTTACTTTATAATGATAGTAAAACAGCATGGCGGCGTCCTCCCGTGGGCCGCCATGCCTTT